>WBZP01000080.1_pt1 | contig 136758 bp, 109 predicted proteins | sample 5204301 | NCBI WGS metagenome assembly WBZP01 (sample SAMN12412401, study PRJNA552823) | activated sludge metagenome | isolation source: activated sludge from nitrification reactor of wastewater treatment plant... | place: USA: Pennsylvania | collected 2017 | reverse complement strand
TCGTACCGCTGTCGGAGACAAACGAGGCCAATGCTGAGATGTGAGCCGTTCCTGAGAAGAAGATGACGCTGATTGTCGAGCCTGCGTCGTCATGTGGCCCGCATCTTATGTTCTGTCCTACCCTCCACAGAGAGCACTGAAACAATAGCGGTCGTAATACCGCTCACCAATGCGTGAGTTCATTCGTCCTTCGGCTCACAGAGAGCACTGAAACATCTCTAACAATTCAACCACTTCAGCCATGCGTTGTTCATTCGTCCTTCGGCTCACAGAGAGCACTGAAACATAAGGGCATCACCGCCATGCGAATCCTTGTGATTGAGGTTCATTCGTCCTTCGGCTCACAGAGAGCACTGAAACCTGTTGTATATTTTCGGGGCGCGTCGCCCCCGTGCCCCCGATTGGGGGAACCGGTGCCGGTTCCCCCAAGCCCCCTCCCGCAAAGAACGCTGGTAACAGATGCAATGCTCGTGGTCATGCCCACGCCAGCCGGGCGCATCAAGCAGTCATCCTTCGGCAGCAGCCAGCAGTAGGCACTACGGGGGCATGTGCATCAAGCGTTCGGCAAACGGCAGCATCAAATTCGGGGTCTGGGGCGCCAGCCCCAGCGCGGGGTGCCGGGGCGGCGATAGCCCCGGCGGCCTTGCGGCCTGAGCAGCTGGCGTGGTCTACGCACTAGCGTTGCGGGGCGCGCCTGGAAACGGGCGCGCGTCGGGCAGATATATCAGCTCCCACGGCAGCAGCCAACAGTGGGCACCACAGGGGCATACCCATCAAACGCTGATAGCGAGCAGGCATCACATTCGGGGTCTGGGGTGCAAACCCCAGCGCGGGGTGCCGGGGCGGCGGTAGCCCCGGCGGCCTTGCGGCCTGAGCAACTGGCGTGGTCTACGCACTAGCGTTGCGGGGCGCGCCTGGAAACGGGCGCGCGCGTCGGGCAGATATATCAGCTCCCACGGCAGCAGCCAGCAGTGGGCACCACGGCGGCATGGGCACCAGACGTTTCACATGCGGCAGCATCACATTCGGGTTCTGGGGTGCAAACCCCAGCGCCGGGTGCCGGGGCGGCGGTAGCCCCGGCGGCCTGAGCAGCCCGAACCCGCGCAATATGTTTTTCTACCTGGGTAAAAGTCTTCGCAACCTGAGTAAAAGTCTTTGTTACCTCGGTAAAAGCCTTCACAACCTGAGTAAAAGTCTTCACAACCTGAGTAAAAGTCTTCGCAACCTCGGTAAAAGCCTTCTCAACCTCGGTAAAAGCCTTCGCAACCTCGGTAAAAGTATGCAATACAGAAGCTGGCCCTGGGTCGCCCTCTATGCAAGCCGCCCGAGGAGGCTATAACTCTACCCTGCTCAGCCCGATTACACTAGCCACCAGCTGCAAAACCTGGAATGAGAGTACGCACCGCCGAGGCACTCGCGCGGATATGTGGTAGCGCGGGCTGATACCGTGCGCCTGGCATGGCTGTGTAGGTATCGCCGCGCCAGATTCGGCAGTTAAGCGCATAGTTAACACTTTGATCACCAAAGGATTGCTGCTACGGCGTGCGCTCTGGCGGCCATAATGGTATGATTATGTGGCATTATTATGAAGACTTTTGTTTGTCGTGTGCGTGGCGGCGTCAGCACGAAACGTTGTATTTTTTTTGGTGATGGTTTGCGCCGAGCGCAAACCATCGCCAGGGATGTGACGCAATTGCTCAGGTAAGCGCAAGCCCTGATTATATTTCGCGTAGCGTACTATCTACGAGGTAGCGCATGGCAGAGATGATTGGCCGTACCCTTGGCCCTTATCGGGTGCTCGAACAGCTTGGCGTTGGCGGCATGGCCACGGTGTATAAAGCCTACCATGCGGCGATGGATCGCTATGTCGCGATCAAGGTATTACCCGAGCACCTCGCAAGCGATGCGGGCTTTCGCACGCGCTTCGAGCGCGAGGCGCGCACAATTGCGCGCCTGGAGCACCGGCATATTTTGCCGGTATACGATGTGGCCGAGGACAACGGCATTCCTTACCTTGTCATGCGCTATACCGACGGCGGCGACCTGGGTGAGCTGATTGCCCGGGGGAGCCTGAGTATTGCCCGCGCGGGCGAGCTGGTGGCACAGGTCGCCGACGCGCTTGATTACGCGCACCGTCAGGGTGTGATTCACCGCGATGTGAAGCCAGCGAATGTGCTGATTGGCCGCGATGGCGACGCGCTGCTTTCAGATTTTGGTATCGCCAAGATCTACAGCGAGGCCCAGAAGCTCACTGGCGAAGGCATGATGGTGGGCACCCCCGCCTATATGGCACCCGAGCAGCTCAAGGGCGAGCCAGTCGATGCGCGCACCGATATCTATTCGCTAGGGGTTGTGCTGTATCAGGCGCTCACAGGCGAGTGCCCATTTGTGGCCGAAACACCGCTGGCCGTGGCGATGATGCATGTCCATAACCCGCTGCGCCCACCGCGCCAGCTCAACCCGGCTATCCCGGAGGCATTTGAGCGCGTGATTTTGCGTGCAATGGCGAAGCAAGCCGATGAGCGTTTTCAGGATGCTGGGGCGATGGCGCGCGCACTGCGGGCAGCCAATACCGGCATAACGCTGCCCGATGGTGATACATTACCTGAAGCTTCGGCTTCGGCTGTGGTGCCGCCGGTAACGCCGCCAATAACGCCAATACCAGTGGCGGTAGCCGTAAGCGCGCCAGTGTCATCCCCGCTTGCTTCACCTATTCAGCCCGGCACGAACAAGCGCTGGCTTGGTATTGGGGCGGCTGTACTCGCACTGGTGCTGCTTGGGGCGGCAGCCTTCGCGCTATTGCGCGGCGGCGCGGGTGGTACCACGGCGGGGAGCGCAACAGCGGCACCCGCCGACGACATTCGCCAGACACTTGAGACAGCAGCCCGCCAGGTTGAGGCGGGGGAGGTTCCCGCTGCACTCAGAACGCTGGAGCCAGCGCTGGTGGCGCACCCCGACGACCCAAGCTTGCTGGCCATGCGTGGGATTGCGCGTATGCTCGACAGTGGGGCCGATAGCGCGCGCCCCGATATCGAACGCGCCCTGAAGCTTGGCCCGAATAATGCGCTGGCCTATTTTGCGCGCGGCTACCTGCAGGAACGCCAGGGCGAAGCCGACCCGGCAATTGCCGACTATACCCGCGCCATTGAGCTTGACCCCAATTTTGTGCGGGCCTATTACCAGCGTAGTGTCTTGTTGAGCTACCCAAAAGATGATCAGGCGGGCGCGCTACGCGACCTCGATCATGCGCTTGCGCTCGACCCAGATTTTATACCGGCACGCATGGATCGTGGTTGGCGCTTATATTACAGCGACCAGCTGGCCCCGGCGCTAGCCGATGTTGAGCATGTGTTGAAGCTCAATGCCCAGCAAGCGCAGGCGTTGTATCTACGGGCGCTGATTGCGACGAAACAGAATCGCCTGGCCGATGCCCGGCGCGACTTCGATGCAGCAGTGGCCGCAGCCCCCAACGATACGGGTATTGTGCAGGCGCGCGCCGAGTTTTTAGTGCGCCAGGGCGATTATGCGGCAGCGCTGGCCGATGCCGAGCGCCTGGTAGCCCAGGATGCTGCCGATGCTAACTTCCACCGTTTTCGTGGGTTTACGCTGGTGGCGCTTAAACGGTACGACGAGGCACTGGCTGCCTTTGAGCGCGAGCTGTTGATTAACGGGAATGAGGATTGGGCCGGGCGCTATGGGCGTGGGCTGGCGCTGCTGGGATTGGGGCGTGCGCCCGATGCGCTGGCCGATTTGCAGGCGGCGCAGGCGCATCCCAACGAGGTAAACGGCACGGCGGATCTATTTTTCCACAGTAGCGACCAGGCAACGCTTGATTTGGCGCGCGCGTATGGGACTGTTGGGCAGACTGACCAGGCATTGGCGACGCTTGATGCAGCGATTGAGCGCGGGGCCGGCGCGGCGGCCTACCTGGCGCGCGGGCGGCTGCGGGCCACGCTGGGTGTTGATGGCGCGCGCACCGACCTGCAAGAAGCGCTTCGCCTGGCTGTCGCGGCCAAAGACAATGCGCAGCAGGCCCTGATTGAGACCGAACTAGCGAAGCTGCCGTAGGGTTTGCGTGGCCTGGCCTCAAAAGGTAGCGGCCCTGTGCTGAGGATTTCTATGCTTAAATTGAAGTATCGGCTACAGCGCTGCGTTGGGTGATAGCGCTTGCGGTACGTTTTTATCGCTGGTGTTTGGCTATTGGCGCGAAGCGCCAATAGCCAAACACCAAAAAACAGTTTAGTACCTTGCTGCCGCAGGCCCGATCAGTGCGCTATGGAGGCACCACATACGTCCTGTCATCTGAGTAGCTGCCGAGCAAGGAAATATTGCCGACCACATTCTGCTGTACTGCCTAGCCGCCGCCCGCCGGGCCACCCAGGCCGCCCTCGGTGAGCTTGTGCATATCACCTAGCAGCGCGTCGATCTCGTCGATGGTGACATCCGCGCCCGTGTCTTTGTTCTTCAGCTCGCCGCGCGCAATTTGCTCGGCAGCAACCTCGCGAATTGTTGCGCTGCGCTTCATTGCCTCTTTCACCAGGGCGGCGGCAGGCATGTAGCCAATCAGCGGGTTGAGCGCGGTGGCGACAATCGCGTTGCGCGCCAGCCAGCCGGTGGCCTTTTCGCGCTGCGCGGTAAGGCCTACTACACACTTCTCGGTAAAGGCCTTAATCGCGCCAATGAGCACATGTTCCATCTCGAACAGGTTGTGGGCGATAATTGGCATCATCACGTTCAGCTCAAGCTGCCCGGCCTGTGCCGCGAGCGCTACCGTATAATCGCAGCCCTGAACATGGAACGAGGTCATGTTCAGCATTTCGGCCAGCACCGGGTTAACCTTGCCGGGCATGATGCTGGAACCGGGCTGCACGGCGGGCAGGCGAATTTCGTCGAGGCCGGTGGAGGGGCCAGACGACAGCAGCCGGAAGTCGTTGGCGATGCGGGTGAGGGTGACGCAGAGTGTGCGCATACTGCCCGAGAAATCAGCAGCGTCGGCCTGGCTTTGCATTGCCTCGAACAGGTTGCCCGCGCTACGCAGCGGCTGGCCTAGCAGCTCGGAAAGGCGCGTGACCATGCGCGCGTGGTATTCGGGGTGGGCGTTCAGGCCGGTGCCGGTGGCGGTGCCGCCCACGCCAAGGCGGCGCAGCCGGTCGGCGGCGGCAGCGATGCGCTCGCGGTCGTTGCGTATGGCCTGAGCGTAGGCACCAAACTCCTGGCCCAAGCGCACGGGCACGGCATCCTGCAAGTGCGTGCGGCCCGATTTCACCACATCGTCGAATTCCTTGGCTTTGTCTTCCAGCGCCACCGCCAACCCATCGATGACGCCGAGCAGATCGTTGATGCGCCACAGTGCGCCCAGGCGAATGGCGGTTGGGATGGTGTCGTTGGTGCTCTGGGCCATGTTCACATGGTCGTTCGGGCTTACCGGCTTCTTGGGGTCGTTCAGCGCGTAGCCTAGCAGCTGGTTGGCGCGGTTGCCGATCACCTCGTTCACATTCATATTGTGGCTGGTGCCAGCGCCGGCCTGGAATGGATCGACCACAAACTGGTTGCTGTGCTTGCCATCGAGCACTTCCTGCGCGGCCTGCACAATTGCATCGGCCAGCTTTGCATCGAGCAGGCCCAGGTCGCGGTTAACCTCGGCGGCGGCGCGCTTGATCAGGGTCTGCGACCACACAAATGCTGGGTAGGGGCGCTGCCCGCTAATCGGGAAGTTTAATACCGCCCGCTGTGTTTGCGCACCATACAGCGCATCGGCGGGTACTTGCATCTCGCCCAGCGAGTCTTTCTCAACGCGGTATTCCTGCGTCATCGCATTATGCCTCCACACACTCTAATAGCTGTAGGAACGCGCTCATAGTAGCACGAAAACGCCACAGTGTGGTTACAGCCGGGTTGTGGTTTGGCAACTTTCGTGGGAATGGCGAACGGGCTGGGAGCTAGCGCGCATTACTCAGTTGGTGCGGGCGGCAGGCGTACCAGCGCCACGATCGTCAGGTTGAGGTCGCGGATGCGCGCAAAGATTCCGTGCAGCGCCGATTGGTCGGGCAGCGGGCCGGTAAGCACCGCGCCGCCGCCTGCCAGGTGCTGAATGTGCAGCGGCGCGAACCACTCGTTCCATTCCTGGCCCAACGCTTCGGCCAGCCAGATGCAGTACATGGCGTTAGCGCTGGAAGAACGCCAGCAGGCGCTGGCCGATCAAAGTAGGCGCTTCGGCGGGCAGCCAGTGGCCGTAGTCGGCGAAATGCTCGACGGTGCCGCCAAAACGCTCGGCCTGGCTCATTGGCGCGAAGGGGTCGCGGTCGCCCCAGAGCACATAGGTTGGGGTATGGCTCGTCAGCTCGAGCAGCCGGTCTTCCCAGCCCCGGAAGTTTTCGGAGTTGGTGGCGCGATACATGCGTAGAATGGTGCGGCGCACCTGTGGGTTGGCGATTGATAGATCATATGTCTGGTCGATCTGCTCGGCAGCGATACTCGGTGCAAACTTTTTCATCTGGGTGCGCCACATGCCGCGGCTAGTGAGCGCCAGGCTTAGCTCGCCGAGGAGCGGCGTGCGCCATAATTGGGCGGTGGGATGCCAGCGGTATGATGAAAAGAAGTTCGTGGAGAAAATCGCCAGGCGGCGAACTTTCTGCGGGTGCTTCACCGCCCACGCTAGCCCAAACTGCCCGCCAAAATCGTGAACCACCAGGTTTAGCGGCTCGTCGATGCTCAGTGATTTGACCACGCCGTCGACCCAGTCGGCCATGCTGTCGAGCGAGTAATCGAAGCCTGCGGGTGTTGCCGAGCGCCCCATACCTGGCAGATCGGGCGCGATACAGCGGAAGCGTGGGGCCAGCTGCGCAATCACACCGCGCCACATTTCGCCGCTGTCGGGCACACCATGGAGCAGCAGCGTCGGTTCGCCTGCCCCTTCATCAATGATCTGGGTGGCACCATTCTGAATAAGAAGTGTCATACTCATTCCTTACTGCATCAATTGGGTACACGGCAGATGCCGGATGCAGCTGAGTATAGTGGTCGCAGGGTTTGGTGGCATGCACCGAAAGGTGCAAATCGGGGTGTAGTTGTTGCGGCGATTACAGCAGCTTGTGCGCGCGCGCCTGGGCCAATGCCTGGGTGCGGCTGTTCACGCCGAGCTTGGCATAGATATTATTCAGGTGGCGCTTGGCGGTGCTAACTTCAATCACCATGCGGGCGGCGATCTCGCGGTTCGAGCAGCCTTCGTTGAGCAGGCGCAACACCTCAAGCTCGCGCTGGCTCAGTGGTTCGGGGAGTGTGCCTGGCTCGCCGGAGGGCCGGGCGGGCATTGTGGTGTCTGGGGCCGTGCCTAGCAGTGGGGCGAGCGCCGCGCCTTCGTCGGTGAAAACCCGCACAATGCCCTCGGGGGCGGCGAGCGCCTGCGCACGCGCCAGTGCGGCATGGGCCGCTGCGGGCTGGTGCTGTGCCTGCGCGGCCAGGGCTTCGAGCACCAGCGCTTCAAGCACCATCAGGCCATACCCGCCTTCCTCGGCTGCGGCCAGTACGCGGGCGATACGCTTTCGTGCCTCGTCGATGTGGCCCTGGGCCAGCCGAATGCGCGCGAGCAGCAACGGGGCGGGGTTATACATCGAGATTGGATGTTCGGGGCGGGTGTCCTGCGCGTCGGCCCAGCGCGCGGCGGCTTCGAGCCGCCCCAGGCGCAGCTCAATCAGCGCGCGATACGCGGCAATTTCATCCAGGCGCAGTGGTGGCACCAGGTGGTGCGGCGCGGCCTCGGCAATCGCTTCGATCTGCGCTAGCGCTGCGGCACCGCGCCCGGCCGAGAGCAGCACTAGCGACAGGCACAGTGGGGCATAGATTTCGGTAAAATCGGTGCTGCCCCAGGCGCGGCTGCGCGCAATCGCCTGCTCAAGGATCTGGATCGCCTCAGTGTGCCCGCCGCGCTCGTGCAATTCGACGGCGTACTCCATGTCGGCCAGAATGGTGCCAACCACCGGGAGCAGCTGATTGTCGCGCAGCGCTAGCTCGCGGGCTGCCATGCTTTGCTGCTCGGCATCGCGCACACGGCCCTGCCAGCGCCGGATAATTGCTAGCCCGGCCAGGGCGGCCACAAGACTACTGCGCATGGTGTCGTCGGTGCGGGCGGCGGCGATGGCTTCGCGGTGGAGGCGTTCGGCGGCGCGCAGATCGCCAGTGTAGCCTGCGGCAATGCCCAGGCTCAGGGTAATTGCCGCACGCAGGTTGTATGCTTCGGCGGGCAGCGCGTGCAGTACCTGCTGCGCCAGCGGGAAAGCGCGAGGGTCGGCAGTGATGCTGAGCACGATGGTGCGCACGGTGGCAATTGGCAGCTGCCAGATCTGTTCCGGGTCGGGCAGCGTCGCCGCGGCATCGAGTAATGGTTCGGCGGCAGCATAATCGCCAATGCTGACGGCAAGGCTGGCCTGCGCCGTCAGCAGCCCGGGCCGCGTGCGCCGCAGCTCGGCAGGCAATGCGGTAAGCCAGCTGCCGAGGGTTTGCACCCGGCCACGCAATGCCAGCGTGGTTGCCTGCGCTTCTACGATGCGGGCCGCATATTCGTATTCTTGCGCGGTCAGGGCGTGGTGTACGGCTTCGTCGGCAAAACCCTGCTGCGCGTACCAGTGTGCGGCGCGGGCATGCAGTGGTGCGGCGCGCGCACCCAAACGACTGCGCAGGAACTCGGCAAAGAGCTGGTGGTAGCGGTACCAGCGCGCCTCGCCATCGAGCGCCACGACAAAGAGGTTGGCGCGCTCCAAGGCTTCGAGTATATCCTGGCTTGGCGATACTGCTGGTTCTTGCGGCTGCCCGGGGACTACGTCTGCTAGCAGCGCAGCGCACAGCGGCGCGCACATGCGATCGAGGATGGCGGTATGCAGCAGAAAGTGCTGAATCGCAGGCGGCTGGTGGTTCAGCACTTCGTCGAGCAAGTAATCGGCCAGGAAGCGCTGCCCGCCCAGCCCGGCCAGCAGTGCCGTGGCGTCGTTGCGCCCGCGCAGCGCTAGCGCGGCGAGCTGAAGTGCGGCGGCCCAGCCCTCGGTGCGCGCCTCAAGCGCGGCGACCTCAGTCGGTGCGAGCGCGACGCCCATCACATCGCTGAGAAACGGTTCTACTTCAGCAGCGGTAAAGCGCAGGTCGTCGGCGCGCAGCTCGGCCAGCTGGTCGCGGGCGCGCATGCGGGCCAGTGGTAGCGGCGGATCGGCGCGCGTGAGGATGGCGAGATGCACCTGCGGTGGCAAATGTTCGAGCAGAAAGGCTAGCGCGGCGTGGATTGCGTGCGTCGTTATGAGATGATAATCGTCGAGCACAAGCAGCAGCGGCGCAGTGAGCGTGCTCATGTCGTTGATCAGTGTGGCGAGGATGGTTTGCAGCGGTGGCGGCGGCGCTGATTGCAGCAGCTCGCGCGCGGTGGCCCCGAGTGTAGGGAGCGCGCGCTGGGTGGCGGCAACCATGTAGGTGAAAAACCGCACCGGGTCGTTGTCGTCGGCATCGAGCGCGAGCCAGCCAATCGCGCTGGCGGGCTGGTCGGCGAGCCAGCTTGCCAGCAGCGTGGTTTTGCCAAAGCCGGGCGGTGCCGAAATGAGCAACAGCGGGCGGCTGCGCCATTCGTTCAGGCGGGCAGACAGGCGCGGGCGTGCTACCAGGCGCAGGCGTAGCGGCGGACGGGCAAGTTTTGTAGCAATCAGCGGCGTGAGGTCGCTCATACAACCTTTCCTGGTAAGCAGGCATAACGCAGCGCTGTACCTGGCAATCGCCACTATTATAGCCGAAGCGAATGCGCGGGCCGGGTAAACCAATGCCCCAACAGCCAGCGCCGTGGGCACAATTCTGTGGCAGTGGATGTGCGCCGGGTTTATTTCGGCGGCATGCGAATAGCGCCATCGAGGCGGATGGTTTCGCCGTTCAACATCGGGTTTTCGGCGATGTGCTGCACCAGCAAGGCATATTCGCCGGGCCGACCCAGCCGCGAGGGGAAGGGCACCTGCTGGCCGAGTGAGATCTGCGCCGCCTCGGGCAGTGCGTCCATCATTGGCGTTTCGAAAATACCGGGCGCGATCGTCATCACACGCACCCCAAAGCGCGCAAACTCGCGCGCAATCGGCAGTGTCATTGCCACCACGCCGCCCTTCGAGGCGGCATACGCGGCCTGGCCGATCTGCCCTTCGTGGGCGGCGATTGAGGCGGTGGTGACGATCACGCCGCGCTCACCTTCTTCATTGGGCGTGTTCGTTGCCATGCGCTCACCCGCCAGCCGAATCGCGTTGAAGGTGCCAACCAGGTTGATCTGAATGACGCGCGTGAAGCGCTGCAATTCGAGTGGCCCCTGTTTGCCCAGCACGCGCTCGGCTGTCGCAATCCCTGCGCAGCACACCAGCATCCGCAGCTCGCCTTTGGCGGCAGCGGCATCCACGGCGGCTTGCATTGAGGCGGCGTCGGTGACATCGGTTTTCACAAAGAAAACCTGATCGGGTAGCTCGCGCTCAAGTGCGCGCCCGCCGTCTTCATTCACATCGGCGATTACCACCTGCGCGCCGAGCCGGGCAAGATGCCGCGCGGTTGCCGCGCCCAGGCCCGAAGCGCCACCGGTAATCAGCGCCGTACTTCCTGCAATCTGCATGCCTAATCCTCCTCGATGCTTGAACACCTTGCCCGGCATTGGGCAAGCGCGCGTGTGCGGTGCAGTAGTGCTGTGCGCTTCATGCGCCCGTACCTACTCCTATGGGCGAATGCGCACGATTGCTTCCTTTTGTGCGCAAGTATACCAAAAGGAATGAGGGCCGGTAACAGGCAGTTGCTGCCGTGGCGGGCTATGGCGGTCATGCAGTGGCAGTCGCTGGCGTGGTTCATTACGATCCAGGTTCGTAGTATTAAACTTTGAGTTCGCCCCAAAAAGGTTGACGCTGGTCGTTCAATCTACAAAACCACAACAACGCCAGAAGGAGCGCGACGCCTATGCCGTTCGATCTTGCGCTGGTAGACCTGATTGCGCCATATGTGTTGTTAGGGCGCAACCTCGGCCCACTCCACGCCGCCCTGTCGGTGATTTACGTTCACGATTACGAAGTCGCATCGGCGGGTGAGGGCGCGGTTATTCGCGGTGTCGCACGTTTTTCTGGCACTGGTAGCCTGTTCTTCGATCCGCGCAATGGCACGCTGGGTGCGGCTGCCGCCAATGAAGAAGGCCACCCGCAGAACGATAGTGGTCGCCGCGACCCATGGTTCGATCTGCGCGATGCCAAGATTGAATTCCAGCTGGTTGCCCCGCGCGAGGCCTCGCAGATTATTGCGGCGGGCGCGGCTGGGGCCAGCGCGCAGGTGGGCGCAGTGCTCACCGCCTACGATGATGTTCCCGCTGACGCGCCGCCTTCCGACTACCCCAGCACCGCCTTCACGCTCGATATGCTGCTCACCAGCGTGGTGCTGCGCCCGCCGTTCTTGCGTGGGGCCAAGCTTCAGCCCGATGGCTTGCTGGTGCCCGACGAGCAGAATGTTCAGGTCGCCTTCACCTTGCCCAAAATTAAGCTGCGGCTCTCGCAAGGCTCGCAGGTGGGCAACCCGATCGATATCGCGCTGGTGTCGGCGGGCGCGAGCGGGCTGGACGACCCGGGCGATTTGGCGGTGGCCGAGCTGGTGACGATGAACCCGCCCTACGCCTTTATTGGCACCTCGAATGTGGTGGGCTTTGGCTTCCGCAGCGCAGTGCTTGATCTTTCCGATGGCTCAACGCCGCCAGATGTGCTGGCCCAGTTTGGCTACGATGAAAGTTGGACAGGCCTGTACCTGCCCGAAATTCGCCTGTTTGTTGCGCCGCATGGCATGCAAGACTTAGCCGTGGATGTTGGCGCGCGTAACCTGCTGATTGGCCTGGGTCAAACCCCTGGCGTCACGGGCGATTTCGACCTGGAGGTGGTTGACCAGGGTAGTGGGCCGCTGCGGCTTAGCGCGCGCTTCTTCGCGCCGGGCGGGCAAGCGTTTGGCATTACCCGCGCCAGCGATACCACTGCTACCGTCGCGCTGCCCGAGCGCACACGCATGGTTGTCGACATCGACGGCGGGCGCACACCCTACAACGCCTCGGTCACATTCGATGGCGGCGCGGCCCAGAGCGGGCGGCTGTTCGACCTTGATTTTGCGGGCGCGACGAGCAAGACAATTGTGATCTCGGTGACCGATGCACGCGGCCAGCCGCCGACCACGCTCACCATCACGGCCACACGCCGCACCGCGCCAGCGCTGCCTGGCCCGGGTGCTGGCAGCCCGGCAGCTACCGCCCAGCCAGCCACGCCGCGCACGATCTCCGTCACGCGCGATGGCACGCCGGTGAGCAGCCCAACGCTCAAGATTGTAAGCCAGACCGATACGAGCGTGACGGTATCGCTCGACCCGCCCGACCCGAACACGCAATGGATGGTGAATGGCACGCCCGCCCCGAGCGGCTCCACCACCACCTTCGACGTGGCGGGCGGCACTACGGTTGGCGTAGTTGGCACGCGGCCGGGCACGAATATCACTGGCCCGCTGAATGCCTACTTCCACTTTGATCATCCGAAAGTCGGCGAGGATACGCCCGATTATGGCTACTCGACCGACCCGAACAACACACATACCGCGCCCGCCACCGACGATGGCCCGGCCTCGGGCTGGACGGGCGGCACCGATGTGCTCAGTGCCTTCACCCCGACGCTCGATAAGCTAGCCGCTGGCACTACGATTACGCTGCGTGGGCGCGCGAGCTTCGAGGCGGGCGGCGCGGGCTACGACTACAACCGCCTGCTGGCGCGGCGGCGCGCCGATGGCCTGCGCGAAATCATCGAGCGGCGCTACCCGAGCCGCTTTACGCTCACCATCGCGCCCGACGACAACCAGGGCGAATGGGCCAGCCACGGCAACCCGCGCAACCAGTGGTGGCGCGCCGAGGCGACCTTCCCAGCGGTGACCTCGCCCACATTTATTACCACCGGCGAAGTTACGCGCCCCGCGACCAATCCGCCAAACCCCACGATTGAGGTACGCGACCCACCCGCGCCAGCGACACCTGCGCCACCCTCGTGGTTCAAATCGATTGGCGTGAAGGTGCGGATTGTGCGGAATACCTTTGTGGCCTGCGAGGTGTTCGGTAAGGTCGATTTTGAAACCGCTACCGAAGAACGCATGCGCAACAACGGCCTGAGCGGCAGCGATATTCCGCAGTTCCAGGGCCTGGGCAGCCAGAATCCTGCCGACGGCATTGTTGATTTCCGTGTGCTGGTGCAGATTGATGATGCTGCGGGCACGGTGACGGTGATTGGCTCGCTCGGCGCCGACCCCGCCGACCGCGACGGCCTGGTGATGACCGGCGCTCTACCCGGCCAGCCGCTGGCTCCAACCAATCGTGGGCGTAACGTGCTGGGCCTGTTCTCCGTGTTCACGCCGGTGCTCGCCGCAGTTGCGCCGGTCAATCCGCTCGAAGGCGACGTTGCGCAGCTTGCGCTCACCGGCGCGGTTATTGCGCTGCCATTTACCCTCTCGGCGCTGGGCTGGCTGAATGTCGAGCGCGTGATTCTGTACGGCGGCGAGCTGACCGTGCGCAACCGCACCAGCGGCCCCGAGGGTACGCTACTGTTCGATGTTGAGACCGGCGTGTCGGCAAATATCGAGATCGGCGGCTTCCCGCTGCTGCAGATCGACCGCCAGCACCCACTGCTGGTGCGCTACAAAGCCATTGGCCTGCGCATGGGTTATACCCCGCCCGAAACGCGCTTCCAGCTGCGGCCCATGTTCGATGCCTCGAAGGGCTACACGATCGATGTCTCAAGCCCTGGCACCATTCGCGTGCCCGACCCGCTTGGCCAGATTTTGCAAGTGCTCGGCGCGCGCGTGGCCCGCACCAACCCGATGATTTTCGAGATCGACCTGGGCTTTGCGATTGACCTGGGTGTGGTGTCGATCGACCGGGCGCGCGTGCGCATTCCGCTCGATCCCGTTGGCCCGCCCGAACTCACCGCCCTGGCGGCCAGCGTCGATATTCCTGGTGCGCTGCGCGGCAGCGGCTATATGGAAATCAACTCCAACCCGTTCGAGATCAAAGGCCAGATCGACCTGACCCTGGTGCCGGTAAATGTGCGCATCGCCGCAGGCATTGGCATCGCCAATATTGCGCCTGCCGATGGCGGCCCGGCCACGGCAGTGATTATTGTGCTAGAAGTGCAGTTCCCGGTTGCTATTCCGCTGGCGAACTCGGGCCTGGGCATCTATGGCTTCCTGGGCTTGTTCGCCATGCACTACGCCCGCAACGAGGACAGCATCCCGGCGGGGAATACTGCCCCAGCGCTGGCCTGGCTGCGCGCTACCGGCGGCAACCCGGCTAACCTGGCCTTCTGGAAGCCGCGCATCAATACCTGGGCCTTTGGCATCGGCGCGCTGCTCGGCACGATGGAAGGTGGCATTATCCTCAACCTGAAGGGCATGCTGCTGCTTGAGCTGCCCGGCCCGCGCCTGCTGCTGATGATGAAGGCCAAGCTGCTGCAAGAAATGCCCGCGCTTAAATCGAATGCCGAGGGCAACCTGCTGGCGGTCATCGACTTGGACTTCGGGCGTGGCACGCTTACAATCGGCATCGTGGCCGACTATACCGTCGATCCGCTGCTGAGCATCCGCATCCCGGTTGAGGCGTTCTTCGACTTCAATAATGGCAAGAACTGGCACCTGTACATCGGGCGTTACGACGACCCGGTGCACGCCAAGATTTTTGAGGTTTTCGAGGGTTCGGGCTACCTGATGATTTCGGGCGATGGCATCCCCGCGCACGGCGACCTGCCAGCGGTCACGGGCTTTTCGCTCGCTACTGGCCTGCATGTGTCGATCACCTGGGGCTCGACCGATATTGGCCTGTATGTGCGCGTCGCCGCCGGGTTCGACGCGGTGGTGGGTTTCGAGCCGTTTCGCATCGCCGGGAAGATCTTCCTGCGCGGCGAGCTGCACCTGTTCATCATCAGCATTAGCGCCTACGCCGAGCTTGCCGCCGATGTCGGTACGCGCGGCGATGGCTCGAAAGTATCGCGCATCGACGGCGACGTGTGTGGCGAAATCGACCTGTTTTTCTTCTCAATCGAAGGCTGCGTACACTTCCACCTGGGCGAAGACGCCGTGCCGCCGCCGCCACCACCGCCGCTGATCAAGAGCCTGAAGCTAATCAGCCGCTCGCCCGCAACTGTGACCGGTACTGCCGTGGATAAGCCAGTGGATGGTGGCTTGGGCGATGGCGTGGAAGGCGCGACCCTACCCGGCAACCTGCCGGTGGTGCCGATCGACGCCATCCCGGTGCTGATGATGTCGGCGCCGCCGGTGGATAGCGCGCTGACCGTGTTTGGCGCGCCGGTCGGTGGTTCGCCTGGTGCCCCGCCCGATGGCTTTGTGCAGCGCGGCGACCTATGGTATCGCTACGAGCTGCAATCGGTTGACCTGATCGGTGGGGTGACGGTTGGGAACACGCCCGCGACATGGTGGACGCTGTTCCCGCCGACCGACCCGAACTATAACGCCCAGCTCGCGCTGCTCTCGTGGGTGCCAACGCCCACGCCCAAAGCGATTGTGCAGAGCGAATTTTTGGAAGAGACGATTACCGACCGCTGGGGCACGGTATGCGACGATGCCGCGCCGCCCGCGTCGGTGTTGTGGACGTTCCGTAACGAGCTGGTTGGCCCTTCGACCAATGGCTGGCAGCTCGATGGCGAAGCCTGGCCCGACCCAGCCGACAGCGTGCGCTCGACCCCGCCCCGGCTCAGCTTACAGGTCGATGAGCGCTGGCGCTCGGGCGATGCGCTGGCCGACGATCTGCGCGGCATTATTCCGGCGCGGGTTGAAGGCGCGCTTGTGCCCTGCCCGCAGGCGAATGCCGCGAACCCGCCGATCTTCCGGCCCGCGCTGCTGGCTCCCGCGTACGACCCGGTTGCGGCGATTCGCGGCGGCAAGCAGCCCGAGCCGCTCACCGGCGAACGCATCACGATCGCCGACGCCCTGGCGCGGATCGCCTCCGGCCAGCCGGTAGCTCGCAGCGTCTGGGCCGACCTCGCGCTGAGCGATGCCGACCGCCAGCTCGCCGCCGCGCAAGATGCCAAGCTCTGCGGCGCGCGCGTATTGGCCGCGCCCATGCTCGACGACGGCACGATTATCGCCTTTGGCGACCCGGCCAACGAGCCAATTGTGAAGCAGCGATGGGAAGCGGTGGGCTTCAAGCCCGGCGAGCTGGGCGATTGTGTGGTGCTGCACACCGGTGCGTTTGCCTACACCCGCACGCTGCTGTTTGTGCGGCGCGATCTGCTGGCGCAGGGGCGGGTTGTGGCGCGCGTGCTGGCCGCAGATGGCAGCATTCTCGATGAAGTGGTGGTGACGCCTGCGATGGCGGTGCCGCCAAATGCACTGCCGCCGCAGTGGATCGACCCGGCTGGCCCGTGGGACGATGATGTTGAGCTAGCGCTACGCTTCTGGGAAACAATCAAGCCGCGCGAAACCTATATTCGCGTGCTGGTAGAAATCAAGGGCGGCGAAAAGGCCGATCGTATTGAGCTGGGCATGCTCAAGCCCTCGCCAAACGACCGCAAGCTGCTCGGGCGGCCCTACTACCTCGCGGTAATCGAACCGCTCGGGCTCGCCGAGGTGCTGCGCAGCGACTACGATGACCACACCGTGAAGCGCAACCGTGGCGTGCTCGAAACCGCCTTCGGGCCAGAAAGCGCCGACTACGCGCTGCTGCTGCCGAGCACCAACTATCAGGTGCGCGCCAGCTGGAAGGTCACGCGCGGCAAACGCGCCAAGGCCAGCGACCCGATTGTCTTCATTAAGGACGATGGTACGACGACGAGCAACCCCGACGAAGCCAGTAGCACCGTGCCGCAGAGCTTCTGGTTCCGCACTGACGACGATTCGCCCGCGCGGCTCGACCCGTGGATGCTTTGCACGCTGCCAGCGGAGGGTGAGACACAGGTATTTGGCGAAGAGCCGATCAAGATCGTCTTTGGCACGAATGATGTTGGGCGGCTGTACGATGCCTATGGCGAGCGGCTACAAGTGCGGCTGCGGGCCTCGTCGGCGCGCCACCCACAGTCGTCGCCGTCGGTGCCGCATCCCTTCCCCATCGACGCTTCCAGCCTGCATATGCTGAAAGGCCATGTCCTTTCGCCCTGGGAAGAAACTGCCGCGCAGGTGCTCGACGGCAAATGTATTCCGATCGACGAAGAGCGCGTGCGCCATTCGATGGTCACTATTCCAATCCCGCTCGACCCGCTGACCGACTACATCCTCGATGTCGAGCGGCTGCCCTCAGGGGCCGCGCCCGGAACCTTTGGTGAGCGAGTGTACCGGCGCAGCTTCAGCACCTCGCGCTTTGGCACGCTGATTGCCTTCGCCGAAACCCTTCTGGGCACGCGTATTGAGCACCGCTACGCCGCGCCGGGTGCGCTGCAAGCCGTGGGCGCGCAATTCGCCAGCCGCGCACCGCAAGGCAACGAGCTGGATGCCGCGCTAATTGCGGCCGGGCTTGAACCGATGCCGGTGCCATCGCTGCCGCGCGTGGTGGTGTTCTGGGAGCAGGCCAACCCCGCCGCAACACCTCAGCCCGCCGCCATCCTGGTCGATGGCTCCGAGCCGCTGTGGCGCGCGCGCCCGCTGCCGTCCAAGGTTGTTGACCCACCGCCCGCGACAACGTCGCGCTGGGAGCTGACGCCGCGCCAATGGCTGAAGCTCGCCGTTGCGCCCGGTTCCGACCCGGTAGCCGACATTATTGTGCCCGCACCCGGGGCGCAGCGCGCGCTGATCACGCTCAAGCCCGGCACGCGGGGCAAGCACCTGCTGCTCGCGCTCCAGCGCATCGCCCAGACCGAGGATTTCCTCGATGGGCCGAGCGCTACCGACCAGTTCGCTACGATCGCCGATATTCGCTTCGACCGCGCGCCGTGGGAGGAAGAGTAAATGGCAAATCGCATTGTCGACCCGAACGCCTTTGCCGTCGAGGCTGCCATCATCGACTGGCGGGTAATCGCCCGCACCCGGCGCGACGGCGAGCAGATTTTGAAGCTGATCAGCGCGCAGAAACTTGCGCCGCGTACCGTTCATCTGCGCTGGAATATTAACCCCAGCCTGCTGGGTATGCCCACCGAGCCATTTCGCGTGTGGTTCCGGCCTTCCGCGCCAAAGGCGCTAGAAAAAGACCTGGCCTTCGACACGCTGCCGTTCATTTTCGGCTACCGTGCCATTTCGTGGGGCACGCCGATGTCGAGCGTTACGGTGCAGCTCACGGTCAGCGGGCCGAGCGCAATCGTCATGGCGGTGTCAGGCGCGCCAACGCTGGAAAAAATCACCACTTTCGCGAATGTTGGCACCGGCAGCCAGACGATTACACTATTCGGCCAGGCGCTCACCGGGCTGCTGATCAGCGGCACAGGCATTAGCATCACCAGCGTGCGCGGCGTGCCAAGCGACACATTGGCGGCGGCAGCCGATTGGAAAGAGCTAGAAGTTGTTGGCCTGCCAGTCATTCCCGCCGAGTGGGCGAATGTCGGCGATCACGCGCAGCCCCAGGGTATGGTCACCGCGCTGACCGACCCACGCACTGCTGCCCGCCAGCGGCTTGAGCGCGGTACGCCGCCGGTCGGCTGGCAGCCCGAGCTTTCGCCGGGTGTGGCCGCACCTGCCTGGCAAGCCCCCGACCCGGCGGCGCTGATTGACGAGATGCAGAAGCACCTGCTGCCGCCGCTGCACGATGCAATGGTGCTCGCACCTATTCAGCAGCTCTTGCATAAACTTGGCGTGAACGTACCACCCCCCGCCAACGACAACGGCGACCAGATGAGCGGCGGCGATTCAACTGCTGAGGTTGCGCCGCTGGGCGTGGCGCTGATGGGCGCGGCTACCGACCCGTTCATTAGCCTGGTGCTGGGCTTTGGCACCGCCTTCCCCGACCCGAGCGGCGTGTTCGGGCCGAACGAGGGGCTATTCTTCGACTATATGGTGACGGCGCGCTACGCGAAGGGCGTCGATGGGCTGTCAGATGAAGTTGAGTATGCCGCCTTCGCGCCGCGCCCGCCGCGCGCGGTGCCTCCGCCGCCACCCGCGAATATGAACGTGGAGCATTTGGGCTACCTGCGCCCGGCAGCACCCGATGGCAGCTGGGTGGCGACCGCCAAAGTGAATTGGGAGCGGCTGCCCAAGCAGGGTTTGGTGCGGGTGGGCAGCTTTGGCGCGGCGCGAGCCAGCCTTAGCCCAGCTGGGCCGTCTGAAGCGCTGATGGAACCGCGCGAGAGTGGCGGCTTCAAGCCAATTGCTGGCAATGCTAGCGACGACGACCCCGACAAAGGACATATGCACGCCGTCGATCGCGCGCTGGTGATTGCGCCTAACCCGGGCCTGCGTAGTGTGCGCTATGGCGTGGCAACCCAGAATATCTTCGGCCTGTGGAGCCCGTGGGTGACTGCCGACCACACGCGCGCCCAGCTGGATCTTGAGCCGGTGCGGATTGTCAGCGCCGAGCTGCGTGCCACACCCGCTGGCAGCCCGTTGTGTCCGGCCACGCTCATTCTCGATTTTATGTGGGATTGGCGAGTGCGCCGTCCGCAGACAATCCGGCTGGTTGGCAAGCTCTACCCGGCCACGCATCGCGGCCAGCAACCGCCCGACGCGCTTATTCCCGCCGGGTTGCAGCGCACACTGGGCGGTGCCGAAGCCGCGCTCGATATTAGCTTCAGCGGTGATACTGCCAGCGCGCCGGGCGCGAGCATTCAGGCGCTCACCGCCGATGGCGAGCAGCAGGTCGCTTTTGGCCCAGCCCAGGGCGATGACTCGCGGCGCTACCGAGTGACGCTGCCAGGCTTCGCGCTGAACTTTGCTGCAACCGGCCATGTCGGCGTGGCGCTCTGGGCGCGCTGCACCGAGCGTGTGGCTCCTAATCGCGTCGGCCCGTTCGCATCGCAGCCCTACCTCACCGCTGCCTCCGACCCGCGCCCGCCGGTGATTACCATCGAGCATGTCCAGCTCGCCAGCCTGCCCGATGCCAGCGGCCAGTGCCACGCGCGCATTAGCTGGGGGGCCGCGCCCGGCGCAGTCGGCTATTTCATTTATGAATCGACTGAGACAAAGATTCTCAGCGCAAACGGCCAGCCCGACCATACCCCCGACCAGACGCTAGATAATCGGCTGGCTCGGGTGAAGCAGCTGTTTCGTGCTAACCCGTCGCGGCGCGAATTCACCCGGCGCAACGCTACACTGCTCACCAGCACCAGCGCCGATGTGACAATTCCGCGCGGCACGACCGCCATCCATATCTTCGTGGTGCTGGGCGTAAGCGCAGGCCAGGTCGAGGCGCAATGGCCTGGCGGCCTGCAGCCCGACGATGCGCTAATTGCACTGGCTGCGCCGCGCGTCATGTCGCCTGCTGCGCCATCGCTCGAAGTGCTACAAGTGCTGGATCGCAGTGTGCTGCCGCCGGTGTATAAAGCCAAAGTGGCAGTACGTGCCCGCCCCGGCCCGCGCGTGCAGCGCGTCGAGCTGTTCCGCGTGCGTGTGGACGATGCCGCGCGCGAGCTGGATACCATGGGGCCGCCGGTGGCGGTGGTAAGCGCGAGCGGCGGCGGCTGGACGGCGACCCAGGCGACCGACACGAGCGGCACCCACCTCGTGGCCGTCGATGGCACCGATGCGCCGAGCGGCAGCTGGAAGCGCGTGTGGTACCGTGCCGTCGCATGGTCGGGCGATGACCCGACGCATGGCGCGCTGCGTGGGCGTTCAACCGCTTCGCCAGCCGTGCCAATCGTCATTCCCCCGCCCACGCCGCCCGATCTTGCGCCAATCACGATGGAATGGCCGGGCGGCGCGCCAGGCGATGTGCTATTGCGCTGGACGAGTAGCGCGCCGGTTGCTAAAACGCCGCTTGGCGCGCACCGCCTGAGTATCGAAGCCGTGGTTGTGGGTGCGCCGCCGGGAACCGCACCTTTGCTGGCCAGCGCATCTGATCTCCATACCCTTGGCGCCGCCGCACCAGGCAGCGGCTCGGGCATGTGGCGCGCAACCGACCCGCCAACCGGCACGGTGGAGTATCGCGCGCTGTTGCGCCGCGCCGCCGAAACCGATGTGGTGGCCGTGGCCGTGCGTCTGACCGACCCACTTGGCCGCACCAGCGAGCAGCTCATCCAGGTGCCGAGCGGGTCGGTTGCGCCCGCGCCCGATATTGCCGATGTCACGCTGACGCCGGTTGTCGGGAAAGGGCTAGTGCTGACATGGACCAGCGCCGCACCGATTGTGGCGACCTCGGCGGGCGCGTACCGGCTGACGCTGATCGCCATCCCGAAGTCAATTATTCCGCCGATTGCGCCCCCTAGCGGCGGTGGCGGGCCGTTTACGCCGCGTCCTGGCCCGATCATTCAGCCGCGCTTCCCGCTCATTCGCCCAATTGTCATTGATATGGCGCTTGGCGACATTCTGCCGCTGGATCTGGGCGGCTTCCCCACCGGCACCGAGCCGCTGATTGTGCGGCGGCTGAAGGGCGGCGGGTTGCGGCGCTCGTATGGCGCGCTGTGCCGGGTGGCGGTGCAGAAATTGACAATTCGCATCACTGCGCCAGATGGGCGGGTGGCCGAAGAAACGCGCGAGGTGACATAACATGGCGACGATTACCACCTTCACCCCGCAGGCCGCGCAGCAGAACCTGCAAAACGACGGCCTGAGCGCCCTTGGATTGGCCAGCCTGCTGCTTGCACCGCGCTGGGACACCACAACGCCGGGCGTCGGAGCCTACGATGCCACTAACCTGACGCTGACGCTCAGCACGCCGCGCGCCCCCTTCCGCGCCGTGCGAGAGTTTACCGATAACCCGTTTGCTTATAGCGGCCCGGATGGCACGCCGCTTAGCGGAAGCGCGGCCATCGTACGCCTGCACCCCCAGGCGGTTCAGCGGCTTGAGCGCCTGGCGGCGGTGCGCTATGCGCTGCCTGGCGCCACGCCGATCCGCCCGGTGCCGTGGGCCATGGTCGTGCGCGGCTGGGCCGGCACCACCACGCCGCAATGGTATGAGGCCGATGAAGCGCTGACCGGCGCGTCGAATGTACAGGTATCGTTTCACGATGGGCGCGGGCTGATTATCGACCCGATTGCTGTGGCGGCTATGTTCGCCGATTTGCTCGCCGCCTTCCCGGCCTTGCAGGTGCCGAACGCGGGCGGTACGCTCGGTGGGCCAGGCGGCCTGACTGGTATCGCTGGCCTGGCCTCGGGCACGCTCATTCATGTGATCGAGCCGCACGGCGCAGTTTATCAGCCCGCCGTACCCGCCGCTACAATCATCACCACCGACTCGGGCGGCACCCCAAGCGGCACAATGCCAGCCAGCGGCCTGATCGCGCTGGCGACCGGGCAACGGATTGCCGGGGCCAGTGGCGATAGCGGGCGGCTGCGCTGGGGCTGGGCGATGAACGGCACGCTGGCGCGCACGCCGCTGGTGCCGCCCGATCTGCCGACTACTGGCACGCCTGCACCCACACTGCCGCGCCAGTTTCTGCGCGTATGTGCCGTGGATGTGCGCTGGCATATTCTGGGCAATCGTTCGGGCGCTACGGTGCTGGGCATTGGCCCCGACGATGGGCATATGCCCGAAAGCCTGCTGCCCACGGTGCGCGACCAGGCGACAATCGATTACCTGGTGGATGGTGTCGATACACTGGCGGCCAGCGGGCAGGTGCTCGGGCGGCTGGGCGGCTCAGGCGCGCTGGTATTTGCGGTATCGCCCACGCTCGACGCCGGGGTGGGCTTGCCGCCAGCCACCGGCGCAGCGGGGCACTGGCCCGCGTTTCCGCTACCCAACACCGGCGCAGGTTTTCCCGCCACGCCTGTTTCGCCTGCCACGGGTATCACCGCCGCCTGGAGCGGCACGAACGATGTGGTCGTGACGGTTGCGGCAGCAGCCGTACCAGCCGGTGCCCATGTCCGTATCTTCCCGCAGCGCTTTGTAGAAATTGCCGCAATTGGCGAAGAACCCTCGTTTGTGCGCGGCGATGGCGGCGCGGCGATTGGCGATGGCACCACCCCGGTCGCGGTATTCTTGCCCAACCCTTTTGGCCTGCTGCAAGGCCAGCCGCGCCCCAGCCCGGCTAACCTCACGCTCGATATCGCGATTGCGCCGCGCAATGGGCCGCGCCGCCTGACTGCTGCTGTGGCGGTAGCGGTTGGGGCAGGCCCCGCCGCCGCGCCCGCCGACCAGTTCGCTACGCCCGACCCCATGGCTCCTATTCCCGATATGGTCAAGGCGATTTGCCCGGTGCCACTGTTTGGTCTGGCGCGCCCGCCTGCACCGGGTGGCGGCTTGCCCACCAACCCGATCGACCTGGTGCGGCGGCTAGCCTCCGAAACATCGCCGCGCGAGGGGCCGCGCCTACCAACCATGGCCCGTTTCGAAAGCGTGATCGTCACCGGCATCGCGGCGGGCGACCCGAACGGGCGGCTGGCGTGGGATGGCGTGTTGAGCGGTGGCCGTTGGGCGCGTGAAACGCGCTCTGCATTGCACAGTCAGGCGAACCCCGGCAACCCGGCTGGCCCCGATGTTCACGCTGCGAGTGTGCGCGTGACCGACCAGCTCGGCTACGACCTGGCGCGCCACGCCGTGCGCCGCGCGCAGCCGATTGTGCCACTGCCCGGCGGCGCGGCCACGCCCGGCTGGCTCGTCATGAGCGGCGGCAACAACTTCAACCCGCCCGACCCTGGCGCACCGGCCAATACCGGTGTTGGCGCGGTGTTGCAGACAATTGCTGCCGTGTGCGAAACGCCCGAGCTTTCGTTACCGGCGATTGATCTTTCGCCCAATACGCTGACGCTGAACGATGTGCTGAATGCGATTGCAAGCGCGCTGGGCCTGGGTTCGCCACCCGCAGTGTCAGTGACGAATGGCGATCGGCTGGTGGATGAGGTGCGGCGCGAATTTTTTGTCGCCCGCCACGGCATTCGCGATGCGCTGTGGGCGCTGCGCCGCGCCATTCGGCAGGCCCGCGAGCTGGTGTACATCGAGTCGACGCAGTTTGCGCGCACCGCCCGGCCCGGGGAGGCGCCGCAGCCGCACGAAATCGATCTGGTGGCCGAGCTAGCCCAGCGCATGACCGAGCACCCCAACCTGCGCGTGATCATCTGCACGCCGCGCCAGGGCGATTTTGCGCCCGCGTATCGCGGCTGGTCGCGTCAGGCATTTCAGGCGCGCCAGCAGGCGATCAACGATCTGAAGGCAGTCGATGCCGATCGCGTCGTGGCATTTCACCCGGTGGGCTTCCCCGGCCGCGCCGCACAAATTCGAACGACGAGTGTCATCGTCGATGATGTATGGTGTATGGTCGGCACCAGCCACTGGCGGCGGCGCGGCATGACCTTCGACGGCGCGGCAGATGTCGTGTCGTTCGACCGCGCGTTTGAGGATGGGTACTCAAAGAAGGTGCGTGCATTCCGGCGGGCGCTGATCGCCGCGAAACTGGGGGTTGCGGCACCCGCCTCGGGCGCGGCACCCTCGGGCGATTGGGTGCGGTTGGCGCGGCCTCGCGCGGCCTTCGAGGCCGTGGCCGAAACGCTGGCGCAGGGCGGGTTTGGGCGAATCTTGCCGTTATGGCTCGGCCCCACCGATACGAGTGTGCTGCCCGCCACCGCCGACATGGCCGACCCCGATGGCGCAAACGGTGCAACTTTCGTTACGGCATTTGCTAGCCTTCTGGCCGAGCTGGGCGATTAAGCGAACCTATGTCTTGAAGATGTCGATTTAGGGAATGACGGCAATCGCCTCAATCTCAATCAGTAGGCGTGGATCGACCAGGTTCACGACGGCGACAAGCGTGCTTGCAGGCAGATGTTCGGCGCTTAAATAGCTCGTGCGCACTTCGCGCAGCATCAGTGTCACGTCGTGGGTCAGCCCGACCACAAAATAGCTTAATTTGACGATATGGGCGAAGCTCGCGCCCGCCGCCGCCAGCGCGAGCTTGAGGTTGGCGAATACCTGCTCGGCCTGGCGCCGGTGATCACCCGCGCCAACCACGTTTCCGGCGGCGTCGAAGGCGACTTGCCCCGAAATGTATATGGTTGTGCCGCCGTGCGTAGCAACCACATGGCTATAGCCGGTGGGCTTTGAAAGCCCGGTCGGGCTGATGAATTGCACCGTATCACTCATCATCACTCCTGTTCTTCGCGGGGCGCTTGCATCCCAACACGCCTATCTCTAACAGAAACGTCACCGCTCTTCCCCAAGCGTATGAAGGGTTAGCTCGGGCGGTTTGGGTCGCTTAGCCATATGCGCTAGCTTAAACGCCACGATTAGACCGCTCGTTGCTACCTGGAAACCACTGCTGGTTATAACCGAAAGGTCGCCTTGAACGAGCCCGTAGCCACCCCACACCATACCCTCAGCCAGTGCCAGCAGCCACGTTCCTAACGACAGATCATTCAGATTTCCCTCACGCGACGCGACCCATAATTGCGGAATATTCGCCGCCAGAACGCTAATGGGAAGCACAACGCTCAACCCGGTAATTCCGCCGGTGCTCACTGCCAGCAGTAACACCACCAGCCACACTGGCGCGATCTTGAATTCGTTGACGCGGCGACCAAAGCGCAGCGCTAACACAGTGATGCTTGCGAAAATGAGGGCTGAAGCGCCCGATGCGAAGCCAATCGTTGGCTGATTGGTGAGCAGGCCATAGGTTGCCCACCCACAACTCACGATTGTGCTGGTGGCTGCCGTATCAACGGAAACGCCATGAGCCTGCCGCGCGCGTAAGAGGCGAAGGCACTGTGGCACAGCGCGAACTAAGCCAAGCACGGTGGCGAGTATCGTGAAGAGCATCATGCGATGCATGGCACACGTTCTTTCCTGGTAGGTGGCTGGAATACCCGCAGAAGTGATGCTTGTGATTGGGTGCTACCGCAGCTTGACGAATTATACTGCTGTTGGTATGCTATGAGTATACAGCCGGTATACCAGTTTGTCAAAACCCTCATACCTTTCGCTGGTTGTATCTTTTAAACGAAAAGCTACATATTTATGCTATGCCTTATCGAGGCACAATGCCTATGCGCGCAGGCATAGCGTATGGTTCGGGAAGAAAGCGGCGGGGTATGCAATCATCACGTACTCGGCGTATGCGCGAATCACAATCGGGAGAGCGGGGGTTGTTTCAGCAGGCCTACGATGAGATTCGGCGACGAATTCTGTCAGGCGAACTGCGCCCGTCTAGCGTGCTTTCTGAACATCAGCTGGCTGCCTCGCTGCAGCTGAGCCGGACACCGGTGCGCGAGGCGATTAAGCGGCTTGAACAGGAAGGGCTCGTTCAGTCGCTGCCTAATCGCGGGACGTTTGTCACCGAGCTTTCCGCGCACGATATTCTCGAAATCTACCAGATTCGCGAACGTTTAGAAAGCCTGGCCGCGCGTATCGCCGCCGAGCACATGACGCCCGACGAAGTTCGCGCGCTTGAACAGGAAATTGCGCTTACGCAAGCATCTATTGCCGAGGGACACATTACCGATGCGTTTGCCGCCGATATACGCTTCCATAAGCTGATTATTGCAGTAACGCAGAATGAGCGCTTGAGTACGGTGCTTGCAACGTTCGATGATCAGATGTACCGGGTGCGCGCGCTCTTGACCCAATCGTCGGAGCGGTTGCAGACATCGTTTGATCAACATCGTGCGATTGTTGAGCGAATACAGGCACACGATGGGCCGGGTGCTGAGCGCGTTATGGAAGAACATCTGCGCTTGACCTGTGAATGGGCTATGCGCCTGACCTTGCCAGTGCGACCTCGCGCGCAAGATTGACGCGCTATATTCGGTTCCGTACTCGTTGAAATTGTCTGAAAGGGCCGCGTATGGCACACAGCACCTATGATGTCATTCTGGTTGGTGGCGGTGTGATGGGCTGCGCAACCGCCTACCATCTGCTGCGCTTCAACGATCGGCTGCGAGTAGCGCTGATTGAGATGGATTCAACCTATACCCGCGCTTCGACCACGCTTTCGGATGGGAATATACGCGTGCAGTTCAATATCAAAGAGAATATCCAGATGTCGCTATATGGGTTGGAGGTGCTGGCGCATTTTGCCGAAGAGTTCACTGTCGATGGCGAGCCACCTGACCCAGGGTTTCGCCAGCAGGGAAACCTATTTATTATCGATGAGGCCAGCCACGACGAAACCCGCGCCGGTCTTGCCCTTCAGCAGAGCCTCGGCGGCCAGGTTGAGTGGCTGACCCCGGCGCAGGTGCAGGCAACTTACCCGCTATACGAGAACCTAGAGGGATGCATTGGTGGTACGCTTGGCCGCCAGGATGGCACCATGTCGCCGCTGGCAGTGCTGCAAGCCTACCGCAAGAAGGCGGTTGCGCTCGGGGCACAGGTTATTCAGGCCAGAGTGGCCGAAATCACGCGCGCCGACAGCTGCGTCACTGGTGTCGCGCTCGCCTCAGGCGAGCGCCTGAGTGCACCTGCTGTCGTCAATGCGGCAGGTGCCTGGGCGAGCAGCATTGCGCAGACTGCCGGGGTGACGCTGCCGGTTACGCCAACCAAGCGCCAGGTTACCGCCGTTGAAATCGCGGTACGGCCCGAGCGAATTCTGCCTGCGCTGTTCTTTCCGTCGGGGTTGTACTGCATCCACGAGGGCGGCGGCGTATTTATGCTGGGCAAATCGCTGCCCGACGACCCGGTGGGGCTAGAAGATTTCAGCTGGGAACGGCGGCGCTTTGAGGAAGTGATCTGGCCCGACCTTGTAGAACTTATGCCAACTTTCGATCGACTCAAGATTACGAATGGCTGGGCTGGGCTATACGAGGTGAATACATTGGATGGTAACGCTATTTTAGGTGAATGGCCCGAGCTGCACGGGCTATACCTGGCAAATGGTTTTTCTGGACACGGGTTTCAGCAGTGCCATGCGGTCGGGCGCTATACCGCCGAGCTTATTCTAGGTCGCACGCCCACCCTTGATCTTAGTGTTTTCTATGCTAGCCGCATTCTTGGAAATCGCCCGGCGCTTGAGAGCCGCCGGAAAATTATCTAGCATTGGCGAATATCGCTGCCGCAGGCGAAAGCGCGCTCAAGCGCAAATAATAGAATTAAGACTTTCGCTTCCTCACGCAAATTCTTCTTGTTCTTGGTGATTTTTTTGCGCTCCGCGCAAAAAATCACCAAGAACAACGAAAAAAGTACCGTGCTGCCGCAGGCACATAAACAAGGAAGCGAAAGTCCTAAGAATATGTGCATCAGGCATTCAGCGCCGGAGTTGTAGGCTTGGCCCTACAACTCCGTTTTGCTATTTCATGTCAATCTTTTTTTGCTCACGCCTGTTTCTGGTTGTAGCGCAGTTGGCCTGCATACATAGATACAGCAAATATTTTCGATACCATAAAATATATTGACAACATCGATAGTATGCGCTACCTTAGCGCTGTTAGTGGAAAGGAGCCGTAATGCATGACCGCTCCGCTCTCATCGCAGACATCCTCCAGGCGCAGCAAAATATTAACCGCGCGATTGGTGCCTCGTCCAGGCAGCTTTGGGTCGAGCTTGATCTCTCGATGGCGCAGCTGAAAACCCTGATGACGCTCTATGATTCTGGGCCGCTATCAATCGGCCAGATCGCGGAAGCCCTCGGTATTGGCCAGCCAACGGCCAGCCACCTGGTCGAGCGGCTAGTGCAAAGTGGGTTTGTTGGGCGAACTGAGGATCCGGTTGATCGTCGCCGTACACTGGCCGAGCTGTCTTCGCGCGGAAATACGCTTATTGAGCAGTTGCGCGAGGTGCGCAGCGAGCAGCTGCACCGCTGGCTTATGCAGCTCGATGACCCGACGCTGGCGGCATTGCGCCTCGGTTTACAAGCGCTCATCGATGCCGCAAGGGCCGATGTCCCTTCCATTGCCACGGCTCCTTGAGCTTTGCGGCAGGGCGAACGCCGCGCTACACCGTACCGGCATAATCGGTTTCAGGGGATGTATTCTTGACGTATTAGGGGGATGTGCATGGCAACCGGAGCTGTTCCAAGCGAGAAAGAAGCGGTCAGCGCGCCCGCCCAGCCACGTACCCGCGTGCGCCGCCGCCCGCTCGTTCTGGGTATAATCGGGTTGATCGCGCTGGCGTTGATTGCACGCTTTGGCTACACCTACTACCTTGATTCCAGGCTGTACGTCACCACCGATGACGCGCTGGTCGATTCGAATATGGTTTCGGTTGCGTCGCTTACATCGGGTACACTGGTGAGCTGGCGGCTCAAACCGGGTGAGCGGGTGCGCGCGGGCCAGGTGGTCGGCCAGGTGAAACCAGCAACGAGCTCAGTCTATATGAATATTACTGCCCCGATCGACGGCACTATTCTGCGGGTTGATGGCAAGGAAGGCCAGGTGATTGCACAGGCGCAGGCGCTGGCCTATATTGCCAACCTCGACACAATGCGTATCACGGCCTATATCGACGAAAACCAGATTCATAAAGTTCAAGCAGGCCAGGCGGTTGAGGTGACGGTCGATGCGACGGGCAATAATGTGTACCAGGGCACCGTGAGCGAAGTGCTGCCAGCGACCGCAAGCTCGTTCGCAATTATTCCTTCTAGCGACCGTACAACCAGCAATTTTACGAAAGTGACGCAGCGCATCGAAGTGCATATTACTATCGGCTCAACTGCTGGTACGCCCCTGTACCTTGGTGAAAACGCCTATGTGCGCATTCACACGGCCTGAGGATGAGCTGCAATGAGCACTGCGGAAGCGCTACAACCAGACGGGCAGGCCAGTAGCCCACGTGCGCCGCGCCAGCGGTTGGGGCAGAATATGCTTGGGCTGGAATATAAGTGGCTGGTCACCATCGCCGTGATCTTTGGCCTGTTTATGGCAGTACTTGATCAGACGGTCGTGAATATTGCGCTGCCCAAACTTCAAGCGGTGTTTGGCGCGACGCTCAACGATATTCAGTGGGTTATAACCGCCTATACCCTGGCGCAAACCGTGAGTGTCCCGCTATTTGGCTACCTTGCCGATCGCTTCGGCACCAAGTGGATCTATATGGTCTCGCTTGCCCTCTTCACGATCGCCTCAATGCTCTGTGGGATTTCGTGGAGCGTCAGCAGTATGATCTTCTTCCGTATTTTGCAGGGCCTGGGTGGTGGCGCGCTCTTGCCGATCGGGATTGCGCAAGTATATGCGGTATTCCCACCCGCTGAGCGTGGGCGCAGCCAGGCCGCGATCGGGGTGCCGGTGCTGCTGGCGCCCGCCCTGGGGCCAACCCTCGGCGGCTACATTGTTCAATATTTCAGCTGGCGGCTGATCTTTTATATCAATGTGCCGATTGGGATTATTGGCCTGTTCATGTGTTTTGTGCTGCTGCGGCGCGGGCGCGTGAACGCGCAGGCCCGGCTCGATGTGCTCGGCCTCACCCTTTCGACCCTGACCTTCTCTTCACTGGTGTATGGTGTGGGTGAGGCCGCCAGCGATGGCTGGGCATCGGGGAAGGTGCTGGGGTTTGGCCTCTTTGGCCTGCTGTGCCTGATTGCGCTGATCTTCGTTGAGCTGCGAACCGCTGATCCGCTGCTCGATTTTAGCTTGTACAAAAGCTGGAATTGGAGCAGCGCGTACTTAATTACCATCGCCATTACCTTCGCTTTATTTGGCGCGCTCTTTCTGGTGCCGCAGTATTTGCAGGTGCTGCGCGGGTTAAGCCCCGAGCAGGCTGGCCTGGTGCTGCTGCCATCGTCGTTGGTCACGCTTGTTGCGCTGCCCATATCGGGCTTTGCCACCGATCGCTTTGGCCCGAAATGGTCGATCTTCATTGGCCTGGTAGCGCTGGGGATAGCGAGCTACCTGCTCTCTGGCCTCACGCTTACAACGCCAACGCGCTTAATTCAGCTCTGGCTGATTGGGCGCAGCATTGGCATTGGTTTTGCCAGCCAGCCAGCCAGTGTGATCGCGCTGAGCGATGTGCCCCGCGCGAAGCTGGCACGCGGTTCCTCTTTTTTTACGCTTCAGCGCCAGGTTGCATCGGCGTTCATTACATCGTTTCTGGCGACGTATGTGAAGAATCGGACGATCCCGCACTACGCACATTTGGCCGAGCAAACCACGCAGGCGTCGCCGCTGTACACTTACATGAGTGGTGTGGTTGGGCAAGCCGCCGCACAAGGGCGCTGGACATTGCCAGTGCAAGCGCAGGTATTGCGCCAGGTGGCGATCCAGCTGCGGCTTCAAGCCACGGTGCTAGCCTTCCGCGACGCGCTGATGCTGATTACGGGCCTGATCATTGTGGCATTCGTGCTGGCCTTTTTTGTCGGTAACCCGCGCGCAAGTGGCGCTGGTGCCGAAATTACGGAGTAAGTGGATATGACCCAAAATACTCCTTCGATTCTGGTTCCGCTCGATGGTTCGTTAGCAGGTGAGCATGCGCTCCCAGCAGCGATTGGGGTTGCTCGCGCGATGGGGGCCGTGCTTCAGCTGGCGCATGTGGTGCCTACGCGCGCGAACAGCACCGAGCGGCAGCACTGGCTCACCTACCTTACCGATCTTGCGCAGCGCATTCAAAGCCAGGCAGGGGTTTTGGCTGAGCCGACGGTGCTGGAAGATATTGAGCACACGCACCACCACGGCGAGCCAGGTGTCGTTGCTTCGCCCCGCCGTGCCGTGGCACACGCGCTTGCCGCTGCCGCCGAACGGACGGGCGTGCAGCTGGTGATGATGACCACGCACGGGCGCAGCGATCTTTCGCGCTTTTGGCTTGGTAGTGTCACCGAGCACCTCATTCACCATGCGCCCGAGCCGATTCTGCTGGTGCAGCCAGGAGCATCCGCGCCCGATCTGGCGGCGCCTCTCGAATTCCGCCGTATTCTCGTTCCACTCGATGGCTCGCAGCCTGCCGAGCAAACTCTTGAGCGCACGATCGCGTTTGGCCGACGATGGAATGCGGCATATGCGCTGATTCAGGCGATTGATCTTCAGTTTGAAGAGGCGATTGCGACCCTGGCGCCGGTGCCGATGAGCCAATCGGAGGTTGATACCGAAGCTGCGCAATCGCGGGTTTATCTTGAGCAGATCGCACAGCCACTGCGCACCCAAGGGCTTGAGGTAACAACCGAGGTGCTGCGGGGAACACCGCTGGCAAACGTCATTCTAAACTACGCCGCCGAGCAGCACATGGATTTGATCGCAATCAAGACTCATGGCCGGAGTGGGTTTACTCGGCTGGTGCTGGGCAGTATCGCCGATAAGGTGCTACGTGCCGCGCCGGTGCCGGTGCTGCTGCATGGGCCAACCGTCTAGTTGCTTCTACCGCTAGCTGCGCGCCTCGATTACCCTTGCCGTATCACAAACACGCCCCAGCCAAAGTAGCGGCGCCCATATTCCATGTATGCGCGCCGCCCCTGGTCATTCCAGGCGCGCAGCGCGGCGGCATCGGGGTGGGCCGGGTGCGCGCGCAGCCAATCGTCGATGGCCATCCATTGCATTGCGACATAGCGATCCCAGCCGCTGTGCGTTGCAAGGATCATTTCTACGAGCGTGCAGCCCGTGTGCTCAATGCGTTCAAGGGTGCCAGCCAGGGTGGTATAGGCAGCGCGGTCGCCGCCGGTTACAGCGGCATAGGCGGCCTCGGGCGGTTCGTCGATCCAGAACGGTTCGCCAACGAGCAAGAAGCTATCGGCGGCGCGCAGCCCGACGCGCATCTTCTCAATTGTGCCCACCAGCCCATTGCCGATCCAGGTTGCTCCGATGCAGCTCACCACATCGAATGCATTGGGCGCAATTGGGTAGGTGCTGGCATCGGCCTGGGTTACATGTACCTGCTGTGCAACGCCAAGCTCACTGGCGCGCGCGCTGGCGGCGTCTAGAAACACCGAGCTAATATCAACGCCTGCGCCTTCAATGCCAAAATGTGCGGCCCAGCGGCAGAGCATTTCGGCCTTACCACAGCAAAGGTCGAGCTGGCGCATGCCTGGCCGTAAGCGGCAGATTGTGCCGAGCTGCATCAGCTGCGCTTCGGTGAAAGGGTTCAGAATGCGGTGGTTTGTTTCGGCAATCTCATGAAAACGGAGTGACATCGCTTTTCTTTCTGCTGATTGTATTAACGCGCCAATGAGAATATGTTGTAGGTAAATTGCTGGAACCGAACACGCGCGTGCATCGTCATGGGTGCAGTGAACATTCTAAACGACAAACACCAAGGAGCACACCATGAACTACGCACGAATTCTTGCTCTGCTGGCGCTGGCATTCGCCCTGGCTGCCTGTGGCGGCGCTGCCACAACGGCACCCTCAATGGCCAACACATCGGAACAAGCCCCTGGTGCACCGGCTACAGGCGGTGGCGCGAGCACTGGCGCAGATGCACTGGAAAAGTACGATTCGCAACCTGCCGCTGAGCCAGGCCAGCCTGCTCAAAGTAATATTGAGCGCCTGGTGATCAAAACTGCCGATCTCTCGCTACAGGTAGCCAGCGCCCGCGAGGCCGAAGCGAACCTGCGCACACTGGTGGGCCAGCTGGGCGGCTATGTGGTGAAGGTTGAAACCTCGGGCACCGATAACGATATGACCTCGCGCGTGACGTTTCGCGTGCCAGCCGCACGATTCGATGATGCGCTGGCGGGCGCGCAGGGCATAGCCAACAAAGTGCTTTCGCGTACTGTTGGCGGCGATGACGTGACCGAGGAATTTGTCGATCTCGACTCGCGGCTGCGCAACCTTGAGGCCACCCGCGACCGGCTGTTGAGCTTTTTGGCAAAGGCCGACAATGTTGAAGATGCGCTCAAAGTCAATGAGTCGCTCAGCCAGATCCAGGGCGAAATCGAGCAGGTGAAAGGTCGCAGCCAATTCCTGCAGCAGAGCGCTGCGCTCTCGACCATCACTGTGTATTTTACGCCTGTACCCACGACACCGATCCTCACCGAAGATGGCTGGCAGCCAGCGACTGTTGCGCGCCGGGCACTGCGCGATCTGGTTGAGTTTGGGCAGGGATTGGCCAGCGTAGCGATTGTGGTGCTGGTGTGGGCACCCGTGTGGCTCACCCTGCTGGCTGCCGGGTTCGTACTACGTCGCTTCCTGGTGCGCCGGGTGCGCCGCCCAGCCACGCCCCCGAGTGGGCCCAGTACGCCCGAAGCGGCATAGCACAGTAACTTGCTCAGGTTCGCGTGCAACCGGACGCCGAGCGCCAAAGGTCGATACACCCGTTCGATCTTTGGCGCTCGGCGCTGGCTGTTGCCCATCTTCGCCTCGCGCGACCCCGACGAGCCCGACACTGCCGATGTACCATGATCATGATTCTAATGTGCCGTTAGTAGCCAAGTAGCGTTGAGCGTGCTATAATACTGCTCGACATCGGCAGGGCCGCCCTGGGCGTTGCTATTCCTACGGTGTCTGGATACGTAAACACATTTGCTCAAGAACGGAGCGAGACAAGACCATGGCTGAGAAGAAATCGAAGACAGACGTTACCTCGCGCGATAAGAGTGGCCGCGCAACCGACCACAGCTGCACCAACTGTGGGCAGCAGATCATGAATGACCGCGATATGGTTGTGGTAATGGATGGCCGCCGCCGAAATAAGACCTACCACCACCGCGCCTGCTTCCAGAAGGCGATTGCGTAAATTCACTGTATAAATCTCCGATGTCGTCAGCGGCTCGCCTTAAGGCGGGCCGTTTGATGTTTAATATCAAATCCGTTTCATGACTTGTCGTATGGAGATTGGGGCGACTGTGACGCCCCCAACCTGCGCTTGCTAATGCTGTGCCTATGGCAGCATGTTGCCGCAGGCACAGCATTAGCAAGCGTATATTATTACTCTTTGTGTAAATTTACGCAATTGGTGATTTTATTGGCTGTACTGCTATAAAGCGGTGAATAACAGTAGAAATTGTTATTATTATGAATTATTGTCATATTGATCAGGAGATATTATGAATATATTTATTTTCGTTCTATAAATAACATGTTGATTATTGTTGTATTTAGTACGATTACTTGAATATTATTTGACAAAATACGCGTTGTAAATATACTCAGTGTATCACTATAATATAAGTATAAGTGTATTGTGATCAGGTAGGGCACAATTACACCACTTGAACTTGTCGAAATCGTCGTACTCTTTAAAGACATCAACAGGTTTCATTCATATTGAGCTGTAACTTGTAACCAACAATTAAGGAGAGTGAGAATGACGCTTAAGGAAATTTACCAGATTGAAACCACCAAATGGGATTCTATTGCCGATGGCCCGCGCGGGCGTATTACCACATTTGCACCCGAAGAAACCTTTGAAAGTTATTCACATGGGCGCCCTCAGCTGCGCGGGGTAACCGAATTTCTTGGCGACTTGAAGGGAAAACGAGTGCTTGAATATGGTTGCGGGCTGGGGCATGTTTCGACATTATTGCTACGCAGTGGTGCTCATGTCACCAGCTTCGATCTTTCGCGCCGCAGTGTCGATGTGACCGAGCGTCGTATCGCGGCCAATACCCCCGGGCGAACAGCAGCCTTAGCCGTAGCCGCTGGCGAAACGCTGCCATTCGCCGATGAGTCCTTCGATATTATTTTTGGCAAGGCAATTCTGCACCACCTCGATGTATCGATCGGCGCGAATGACCTGTACCGCGTGCTCAAAACAGGTGGGAAAGCGGTATTTAGCGAGCCAATGGGCATGAATCCGGTGCTGAATGTCGTGCGCGATCATGTGTGGTACCCGAAGAAAACCCCACGTGGTGCCGATAAGCCGCTTTCGTACCAAGAAATTCATGCCTGGGGCGCGCGCTTCCGCGAATTCCACTACCAGGAAGTTGAGCTGCTCAGTATGCTTGAACGCGGCTTTGGTTTCCATAAAAAATTCCCGGCGCTACGGCAACTCGATGACGTCTTGCTCGAAAAGATGCCCCCACTACGGCGCTACTGCCGTTATGTGGTAATGTATATGGTGAAGTAACGCCGAAATCGGGTAGGGCTGCGGGCATGTTTGAGGATCGAACGCGCCTGGAATTCTCTTCGCGCGGGTATGTAGCGGTGCCGTTGTGCGAAGGCAACGACCTGGTGTGCTGCGCAGCGGCTGGCCCTGGCGGTCGCCCGTTGCGGGTAATGTTTGACACTGGCACCGACCCTTCGGCGGTTGACGCTGGGTTGGCGCAACGGCTGGCGCTGGCTACTGGCGGCAGCGGCCTGGGGGTGGGTGCAGTAAGCGATGCCGTGCCTTTTACCGAAGCGGTGCTGCCCTGGCTGCGCATTGGCGACCTGATTATCCGCGATTTGTTTGCCCCGGCGGTGGCATTAGGCAGCGCACCCTTCGAGGTTGATGTGGTGCTGGGCTATAACGTGCTGCGTCAGGTCGTGCTCCACATCGATTATCGCCGTCGTATGCTTACCCTGGCGCATCCCGATATTGGCGCTGCGCAGATGTCTCAGTCGCCTCTGGCCCTTCCACTGGTCTTTTTTGAGCATTTCCCGGCGCTGAGCGATGTGACGATCGATGGAGTGCCGGTTGCACTGGCAACCCTCGATACTGGATCGAACGCGGCACTGACGATTGGTGCCGACCTTGGGGAACTGCTTGGGGTGCAGGCAGGCCGCGCTAGCTTTCAGTTTGCTCGGGGCATTGGGTTTGGCGGCGGTAACACGGTGCTACGCGGTGGCGGTTGGCCGGTGCGCCTTGGCCCGCTCGAATTGACGGATATTGAGCTTGATCTGCCACAAACGCAGCATGGCGACCTGGGCCGGGCGGGCCGGGCGAATATTGGTAATCGCCTGCTGGCGCGCTTTGCCGCAATTACGCTCGATTACGAGCGGCAGTTACTCCTCATCGAGCAGGATTAGGCCTGCTCCATCTACGAGTTACGAACAAGGCTTCTGCGGTCGGTGTTTTTGCCTCCCGCAAAGTGGTAGTTTCGTTCGTGTGTTTTTCGTGCTACACGCGAAAAACACACGAACACTGCCGTAGGCACCATGCCTCAAACGTGGCTACGTCTGTGCTAGAAATAGCGGCTCAGGTTATCGAAGATCTGGCCGACATCACCCGTGCTGCCCTTCACCAGAATGGTTCGCGAGAAATCTACAATTGCCTGGAGCGTACCGGCAGCCTGAGCCTGGTCGCTGTCGCCGCCGTAGGCCACCGGGAAGATGCTGATTCCACTTTCATCAAACTGGTTTTTAAGCTGCTCCAGCGTCGTGCGGCTGGCGTTCTCGGCACCGTCGGTGAGCAGTACGATCGCCTTAATTCGCTCGTCACTCTCGGGCGGTAGCGCATCGAGCGCCTGCTTGGCAACCAGCAGTGAGTCGTAGATCGCAGTTTTTCCCTGGGGGCGCAGCCGCTGAATTGCATCGCTCAGTGGAATGCGATTCTCGCTCAATGGCGCCGGTGGTACTTCAACCTTGGCAGTGCTAGAGAACGACACCAGCCCAATACGGTCTTCGGGCAGAATGCGCTGCAAGAAGGTATCGAGCCCGGCTTTGGCCTGGTCGAGCTTGCCATTTTCATCCATCGAGCCGGACACATCGACTACCAGCACTACGTCGGCGCGCTTGCGATTTTGCGCCCAGGTTTGCTTGGCGGCTACGATGACATCGGCGGGCGGGAAGGGTAGTACATTTTGCACGCCCTGTGGCTGCACACCATACGCCGGGCTAATCGGGTCGGCCAGCGGCACATCGACATTCGCCGGGCGGAAGCCAAAGCTCATAGCGAGTTTCTGGCTTTCGGCGCTTTGCAAGAAGTTGAAGAACTGGTCGGCGGCCTGCCTTTCTTCGGCGGTGGCGCTCGCCATAACGATAAACGGGTCGTCGTGGTAGAAGGTGCCTTCCTTAGGGTAAATTGCCACCAGCGGCACGGGCGGGTTCTTATTTTTGTTGAAATCAATCAGCGTGATCTCCTCCATGGGGAAGGCGCTGATATAGCTCATACCGAATTTCTGCATGTTATCGCTGAACACCAGCGTGTTGTAGCCATAGTGCTTAATGCTCTTGCCCAGGTCGCGGATGAATTGCTGACTCTTCGCGCTTTGAATATCGGCAATCGTCAGGTCGCGCTGCTTGCCCGATGAGGCATAGAATTCGGCCAGCAGCGTTGAAAGCGCCGAAGTGCTGATCTCCGGGTCGGTATGGCCCCAGCTAAACCGGCCCCATTCCGGGTGACCGAACTTGCCCCAGCCCTGCGGGTCGTTGGTTAGCGCGAGCAGTTCGGCCCAGCCAATTGGCGTGTTGGGGTAGCCCATCGCTTCGGCCATTGGCTTCCACATCGAGATGACGACGGGAGTGAGCACAAGCGGGCGATTTGATACCGCAACATTCGGGTTGCCCGCTTCTTGTTTTAGCACTTCCAGCCAGGTTGAGGCCGAAGGCGACCAGATAGTGGTTTTGAGCTGGCCGTTTTTGATCTCAGTACGGGCTGCGCCGCTCGATTTGTTCAGCCCTTCAACGAACACAACCTGGTTGTTCACTTTCGTGCTGGTTGCGTTGAAGGCAGCAATGCGATCTTTTAGCCAGCCCTCTTTTTCTGGGCTGTAAGCAATGCTAATTTTCAGCGCGTTGCTGGGTGCCTGTGCGGGCGCAGTGGGTGTGTTGGTACTATCGCCGAGCAGGCTACAGGCCGTAAGCAGTAGCGCGAAGAGCAGGAAGGCGGAGACTTTGCGCATATACAACTCCTTCGAGAGGATCCGTTTGGAAATGATACGCAGGCAGTAGCAAACAGTTGCACCAATATGGCGTAAGCGCCGAGTGTAGGTACTTACTCACGTATAATAGCATGCTCAGAAGCCGCGATACAAGCAGAAGAAGGTGCTATGGGTATATATCGTATTGCCGTAAGCCGCGATAACCTGATGTTTGCCGCCGGGCATTTTGCCTCATACGATGGCGACCGGGTTGAGCCGCTGCATGGGCATAATTATCGCCTGGGGGTAACGCTCGAAGGCCCGACCGAGCAGAACGCCTATGTCTTCAATTTCGTTACGCTGAAGCGCATGATGAAGCGCCTGACCGACGAGCTTGATCATCGGATGCTTTTGCCGCTGCACAACCCGCTGGTGGCAATTGAGGAAACCGCCGATGGTGGTGTTATTGCGCGCACGCAGGGGCGCTGGTACCGCTTCCCACGCGAGGATGTGGTGCTGCTTGACCTGCCGAATACTACTGTAGAAATGATGGCGCGGTATTTGTGTAGCCGCCTGCGTGCCGAGCTGGCTGCGCGCGCTGATGCCACCCACCTGACGGCGATTGAGGTGGCGCTTGAAGAAAGCTTTGGGCAGACGGCGTTTTACCGCGAGCAGTTGGGTACTGAATAAGTGGCTATTTCTGATACTGTGGGCTGGCGGCGGCGATTGCCAGCCCGGCGGCAACCCCGGTGAACACATCCATTTCTTGCAGTTTGTCGGCACCGAATTTATCGCTCAGCATACGCACAAAGCGCGGGATGCGCGACGAACCGCCGGTACGTAGCACCACCGTGATGTCGTGCGGTGTAAGCCCGGCACCGGCCAGCGCCCGATCGACACAGGCGGCAACTTCGCGCACATCGGGGCCAATCAGCCGCTCGAAATCCCAGCGCTCAACAGTTTCGCTGAATTTGATGCCAGGCGCATCCATACTAATCGGAGCGCGTGGCTCGTCGCTCAGGCGCACTTTGGCATGCTCAACCGCCTCGTACAGCGGCAGGCCATAATTCTCGCGCACCAGCGTGCGCAGCGCATTTAGCTCGGTGGGTTTGTCGCCAATCCGCACGGCTTCATCAATAATGTTTAGGTATCGCGGTTGGGTTAGCTCAACAATGGTTTGCCATTCGCTTAGGTGATCGAGCAGCACCGCAGGAAGCGCCATTTTGCGCGGGCCAAGGGTCGCGCCTTCGCCAAAATGGCTCAGCACTTTGCCCATTACCAGGCGCCGATCGAGCAAGTCGCCACCAATCGGCACGCCATCGGTGCCCAGCACATCGCGGCGGCCCTGCTCATCGATCCGCATCACCGTCACATCGAGGGTGCCACCACCAAAGTCGAACACCAGAATGTTCTGCTCACCGCGGGCCGTAGCTGCATATGAGAGAGCGGCGGCGGTTGGCTCGGGCAAGAATGTGAATGGCGGCAGCCCGGCTTCTTCGGCGGCCCGGCGCATACGCGTAATCGACAGTTCATCGAGCTTGGGATCGGTTGAGTAGTGAACCGGGCGGCCCAGCACCATGCTGGTAACTGGCTGCCCAAGCTCGGCTTCGATGCGCTGGAGAATGAGCCGTAGCACCACGGCGATGAGCGTTTCGAGCGTGTAGCGCGTGCCAAACACATCCGTGCCCGTGAACGAGCTATCGCGCAGGTGGGTTTTGAGCGATTGGAATAGCCGACCGGGCGCATTTGCATCGACGACGGCGTACAGCGCCTGAACGACCGTGCCAACTTCCGCCAGCGTCAGCTCCTGGTCGCCGAGGTAACGCCACTCGTACTCGATCTCGCGGCCAACATTTCCTTCGGTGAAGTGATTAATGGCTGCGCGACCAATAAAAGGCGCACCCTCGCGCGAAATGAACAGGGTCGAGCGCATAATCGTTGGTGCGCTATTCACCGGGTCGAGCTTGAGGAGCCGCACGCGCGTACCATCGTAGATCGCAGCGCTAGAGTTGGTCGTTCCAAAGTCGAGGCCTACTCGCATGGGGCTTCTCCTCATAATATGCACAGCAAAAGAGCCGATGGCCGGGGCGCATCGACTTTATCGTTCACGATTTGCTGTTCAGTTCCAGCGGTAGCATAGCGCACTTCGGGCTATTGCGCAATCGGTCTTTGGGCGGAGGTATGCCCATTATGCGCGAGTGCCTGCCGGGGATTTGGTATAATAGGCACCTGCCGAATATTCGCGTAGTATAAACGAGCAACTCACTATGCCGCCCGATACTACCAAAATGTGGCCGTCGCGCCGTACCGTTATTCTGAGCCTATTTGTGGTGGTTGCCCTGTTAGCGGTGGTAGGCTGGCGTTTCAGTGAATGGCAAGTGAGCGGGCAATTACAGCTCGCGCGCCAGCGCTGGGCGGCCCAGCATCTTTCGAATTATCGCTATGTGGTGCAGGTTGGCTGCTTCTGCCCAGCGGAGGTGACCGAGCCGACGCGGATTGAGGTGCGCAACGACGCCCCGGTCGCAATTACCAATCTGCGCACTGGTCAGCCAGACCCTTCGCCGAGCTTTCAGGATATTGCAACAATTGACCAGCTGTTTACAGTGGTAGAACATGCGCTTGTGCGCGGTGCCGACGATATTAAGGTGCAGTACGATGCTACCTACGGGTACCCGCACTCGATTATGGTCGATTTTCATCGGAACGCCACCGACGACGAAATTAGCTACCTGGTTGATCAGTTTGAAGTGTTGAAATAACGAGGTTCCCTTATGACCACGCCCGAGACAATTGCGGCGGCGCTACTGCAGGCGGGCGCAGTGCATCTTCAGCCCGATAACCCGTTTACCTTTGCCTCGGGGTTGCGTTCGCCGATCTATTGTGATAATCGCTTGCTCATCGGCGATGTGGCTGCGCGTCGCGTGGTAATACCGGCTTTTGCCGAAACGTGTGCTGATGCGGCGGTGGTGGCAGGCACGGCTACCGCAGGTATTCCCTGGGCGGCGTGGGTAGCCGAAGCACTGGCGCTGCCCATGGCCTATGTGCGTGGCTCTGCGAAGGGCCATGGGCGTGGGCGGCAGATCGAAGGCGCGGCAGTCGCTGGGCAGCGAGTGATGCTGCTTGAAGATACGATCAGCACCGGCGAAAGCGCCCTGGCCGCTGCGGCTGCGCTCCGCGATGCGGGTGCCGAGCTAGTAGGATGCGTGTGTATTTTCACCTGGGGCTGGCAGGCAACTACCCAGGCATTTGCGGCGGCCAAGCTGCCGTTAGTTGCGATCACAAACCTGCCAGCGCTGCTGGATGTAGCCAGCCAGGCAGGCGGATTAAACCCAGCTCAGCGTGTACTGGTGGCCGATTGGGTTGCTGACCCGCAAGGCTGGGCGGCGCGCCAGGGGAAGTAGCTGCTAGAACATAGCTGTACTAACCGTTTAGTATTATATACTGTAGTATAGCCATTCCTACAATAAGCACTCTAAAGCCTTTTCCCCTCTTCAGCCCCATTTTGTTTTTCCGCTTTTCTTAACGAGCGAGCAGCGCTAAAAACGCTGCTTCAGCCCGTTCACTCTTATAAAGCGGTATGTGCTTCACCGCTTGCGGCCCGCTACGATCTACTTCGCTTCGCCCGCACACGATCACCCTATTATTTTTCCACGACCTGCTGGTGGGTCAGTAGATGTGGGGATGCTGAGGAGAGTTTACGGCATGGTAAACCATCGTCTTTCTAGTCAGCCGAGATTTGCTGATGCGCCTGCCGACGGTTGGGCTGCTTACCAGCGTGCACTCGATCTGATCGTGCTCTCGAATTGGTCGCAGGCATTACTGGTGCTGGCCGAAGCTGAGACCCTTTTCCATATCCAGGATGATGCCGATGGCCTGTGGCGTGCCCTGCTGGGCCAGGCCCTTTTACACTGGCGTGAAGGAATGGCGGCGCTGGCGATGGCGCGTGGCGCGGCAGCATTACGTATGGCTGAAACGACCGACGATGGTTTTGCTGTGGGCTGTGTGGCCTGGCAGATTGCGCATATGCTGCTGGGCGAAGCCGAATACCGTAAGGCTGCCGAATATCTTGACCAGGCGCAGCTCGCGCTTGATGCAGTGAATATGGCCCCGCCTGGCGGTACCCTGGCATCTGCCGCGCAGCTTTGCAATGAGATTGTTCGCTGGCAGCAGCGCTACGAACGCCAGCAAATTGCCCGGCACGATGCCGAGATTGCCATCGCTGAAATTCAGGATGAATTAATCGCACGGCTTAATTGTGCAGCTAGCTCAATGCGGAACACACCGCTGTTGCCTGCCCCGCTCGCCGGGGCCGAGCTGCTGCTGCTGATGCCGCCGGCCCCGTCGCTGCTAGAGCTGCCCACTGAGGCGGCACACCAGGGGCTGCGCGTATGGCTCCGGCGGCTATGGCGGCGTCTCGTGTATGGCGAGGATCTTGCTACGGTTGAAGCGCTAACGCAGGTTGCAGATTTACCACTTCCTCCCTCTGATGTATCTGCGATGTCGCAGCTGGTGGCGCTTGCCCCAGCACGGGGTGCCGTGATGCCACGCGTTGTGCCAGAACCCGTTGCGCTCGAACAAGCCGATACCAGTGCAGCGACTACTGTTGCGCCTGGTTTGCCCGAATACCCGTTTTCTACGATAGATGAGACTGAAGCACCGGCGCAGTTCGCCGAGGCCGCGCCAACCACGCGGCTAGAATCACCGGTAGTGGCAACGCTTAATGATGCCGCAATCTCTACACCAGCGCTGGCGCCAGAAATAGCGGTGCCATTAGCTGATAGTGAGGCGGACGCGCAGCCTGAGCTAGCCTTGCTCGCATCGCCTGAACCGGCTGTGCCTGCTGTGTCGCTGCCGTGCTTGCAGGTGCAGCTATTGGGCGATTTTCGGGCGACGCTGAATGGACATAGCATTGATAGCTGGCCTAGCGGACGCGGGCGGGCGGTGTTCAAATATTTGCTGGCGCATCGCGACCGGGCTATTCCACGCGATGTGCTGATGGAGTTATTCTGGCCCGATGCGAGCAGTGATGCGGCCCGAAATAGCTTGAACGTGGCGCTGTATGGGCTGCGCCAGGCATTGCGGGCGGCATCGCCGCTGCCGGTTGTGCTGTTTCAAGATAGTGCGTATCGGCTGAATCCCGAGCTGTGCGTGGAGCTGGACGTGGATGCGTTCAAACGTTGTGTGCAGGCTGGGCGGCGCAGCGAAGACGCTGACGACCACGCAACAGCTACGGCGCGCTATGAACAGGCGGCAGCGCTCTATCTTGGCGATTTTATGGCCGATGATCTGTCCGACGACTGGCCGGTGCTGGTGCGCGAGCGGCTGCGGGTTGCCTACCTCGATACGCTCGATCGGCTTGGGCAGCTCTACTATGCGCAAGAGCAGTACGAAGCCTGTGTAACACTTTGCCTTCAGCTGCTAGGCCACGATAGCTGCCGCGAAGACGCTCACTGCCGCTTAATGCGCTGCTATAGCCGCTTAGGCCAGCACCACCTTGCGCTACGCCAATACCAGGCGTGTGTTGAGGCGCTGCACAAGGAGCTAGGGGTTGAGCCTGATGAGGCCACGCAGCAGCTGTGTGCCCGCATTCGTCGGCGTGAGGTAGTGTAATACCAATTCGGCACGATGCTACGCATTACGAACTACGTTCTTGGCTTTGTAGAGCGTAATATAGCGTATCATACCTGTGAGTCTTTAACCAAATCTCGTATACTATCAAGACCGTTTGATGCCGTATATGCCCGCTCATGGCCCGCCGCGCCGCCGTTCCCCGATCCCTCCCGCATGTGTTCAGCCGCCTTGGGTAGAACATCGTTTGCCCCAAGCGTAACAATGCGCCGCAGGTTTTGCGTAACGACTGGCGATAGACAAGAACGCAATAGAAATACCAGTAGGGCTTTCGCTTACTCAAGCAAATTCTTCTGGTTCCTGGTGATGTTTTGTGCTCCGCGCAAAACATCACCAGGAACAAAGAAAAAAGTACCGTGCTGCTGCAGGCACATAAACAGGTAAGCGAAAGTCCTGTACCAGAAAATAGACGAATCCGAGCGATATGTATGAATACGAAGGCGGTGTAGCTGTCTTCGTATCTTTTTGTGCTTTGGCGGAAAATTATATTTGTATCTAAAAATAGTTTATGTATTAATCGTTAAAATAAGTTAGTGCGCGATACATTGTTTATTACGAGTTTATACATTAAAGCTGTTCATATAAATTTGGTAAATCGAAAAATACTGGAAATTAAGCACATTTCAGTGTTAAATTTGTTGAAATTAAGCTTACATACAGCACAGATTAATTTATGGGTGCTACAGTATCGCCGTGCTGATGACCGAGTGGGCCCCTCCGAAATCGGTACAAACGTCGTAATAGAAACAGCGTGTGACTGTACGACGCAACTCTCTCTTTTACTATTTGTTGAGGAGGAAAACACAATGGCTGCTGGTAGTTTTGAAGTTTCTGGTTCACCAAATCTGTTGAAGGGCGCGATTGCTGCTGAAGTGTACGAGCTGGGTGGGGTAGCACCAACCAATATCATTCGTATCGACGAGGCATGGAAAGTCAGCATCGATTGGGAGCTGATTGGGTCGCTCAAGTCGATGATCTGTGGCACCTGGTGTTTGCATCTGCACCTTGAGTCGATTGGGCAGGGCCAGGAACTCGACCTGTTCGAGGGCAAGGATGAGGTGCATGTACCGCTGGAGCCTTGCGGCACTGGCAAGTACCACTACGATTTCGTCGTTCCAGCGGGCACAGTGAAGCCTGAGCACTGCTCAACCCCCTATAAGCTGGTAACAACCCTGACTTACCTGAACGAATGCGAGCGCCCCGGCCCGATGGCTGGCTTCGTCGAGGGCCAGATCCTGCAGTTCTACGATCCTGGCACAACCACCCCGTAATCGCATCGCCTGATCGCAACTGGAACACGGATGGTGGGGGCAACCCCGCCATTCGTGTGTTGGCAGCCGGGTCTCACACTATACGTGGCTTATGATACTCAGTCGTTTGATACCGAATTCGTCAGTAGTATTATGCACTATGCGCGAGCGTTTGGCTTTGTCGTGCGTAATACGTAGTGCATGATATACAAGTATTCAGCCGGATGTGGTATGGGAGAAAATGACATGAGCGAAATTTCTCAACCTGCGCAGCTACCGGGTACGGCCCTGTCTGCCGATTTTAAGCTCATTCGCGGCATTGGCCCGGGTGTTGAGCAGCGGCTGCTCGCGGCAGGGGTTACAACATATGCACAGGTAGCCGCGCTCACACCCGAAGAGCTGGCCGAATTGTTGGTCGGGCTAGTTGGCCTAACTGCCGAGCGCATTCGCCAGTATGATTGGGTAGGGCGCGCCGCCGAGCTTGCCGAGCGCCTGGCTGCTGGCGATATTCCAGCGGAGCCAGCTTCGCGCCTGCACTATGCGACCTATCATGTCGAGCTACTAGTGGATGAAACCCAGCGCGCACGCCGCACGCGGGTGACGCATATTCAAAGCGGGCAGGAACACACCTGGGCCGGGTGGGATAGCCAGCGCCTGGCAGCGGCGATTGAGCAGACGGCAATGTTATACCCCGAGGCGCTTGCCACAGCGGCGCTGCCTGAGTCCGGGCCGAGTACACTACCGATGATTGAAAAAGACAATTTGTCGCAGCCTTTGGCTGTTCCTCAGCCCAGCGTGGCACAGGCTATAGCGCCAACGCTGCAGCTCACCCACCTGGAATTTGTGTCGCAGGGTGTGGATGATACCGGGCGGCTGCTGCGCTACGATGTGCCTTTCGATGCGGTGATAACGCTTGAATTTCGGGCAGCAGGCGCAGGAAGCTACGAGTACCAGGCGCTGGTACTGGCAAAAAGCCTGAATCGTTCTGCGCGGGTGGTGGTTGGGCGAGCGGATGGGCAGCTGGCACCTGCCGAGCGCATAACGCTGATTGTGCCAGGCGCTGGCTTGGAACCAGGCATGTACCGCACGGAGGCACTGGTAGTCGTAATGGGGGCTGGTGTACCGGGCGGCGCGGCGCTACGGCACAGCGCAATGCTCGAAGGTGGCCTGGTGCAAATTTACTAGCGTACTTTACAGTCCGGCGCTTTTCATCCAGCTAGCCCAGGGTTGCAGTGCACTCGAGTCAGGTAGATCGTCGGGCTCCTGCGCCTCAAACGAAGGCGGAATTGCAGCGTTAAGTGGTGGCTGCAAGCGCTCGGCGGGGGCTGTATCGGCGAAATCGCCCATACGTAGCATTTCGCCCTTGCTACCGCTGTGTAGCGCATACTCGTCGCCGGGCTCGAGCACCAGCTTCGAGTATTTGGGGAACCACCGCATCAAAAATCGTCGGCTGCAGGTTGGGCAGTACCACTCTTCTTCGCCGCTGGCGAGGGTACGCGCGAGCTGCATCTCGTGGCGTGCTGGCTCATTCATGGCTTTTCCTTCCGCATGAACGTTTGTGGCTATCGCGATTATAGCATGGCTTATAGCCTATACGTTATAGTAGCCAGATGTGTACCATGAACTATTAACCCAGCGTTTTCGCAAATCGCACCCGGTGTTCACCGGGGCCGTCGTAATCGTGCGTTATTGCAATCCCCTGTGCAGTGCTATCGCCTGGCTCGGCTGTGAAGCCCATGTGCGTGTGGAAGGCGATCGAGCCGGTGTTGACCGGCGAAGTGACACAGCGCACGGTTTGGCAGCCCTGCGCCTGCACAGTGTCGAAAAAGTGTTGGTAGAGCTGCCGCCCTAGTCCCTGCGCGCGGTAGCCCGGGTGTACCCCGACAAAATGAATATATGCCTGAGCTGGGTCGGTTTGTGAGATGAAGCCGATCAGGAAGGCGACGAGCTGCCCGCGGTCTTCGATCACAAAGCTGCTTGGCTGAAAATGCGTGAAGAACAGCCGGGGCAACATTCCGGCCATTGGCCGCCCGCCCCACCAGTCGTTCACCACTGTGATGATCGGCGCGTGGTCGCGCGTTTCGAGGTTGCGTACAAGCATAGGCTGTCTCATAGTGAAGCTTATTCCTCGGTTAATCGGCAGGATCCTGGATGCCAGCAGCCGCGCGCTTACTCCCCGGCGTCGATGATCGCACCCTCAGCCGCGCGCACCAGCCGGTCGCCGATCGCCAGGCCTAAGCCAGCAGCGCTGACGCCGCGCGCAAGAATGAGATCAACGCCCTGAGCATCGAGTGCGCGCATGCCCGCAAAGATGTGCTGGGCGATCTGCTCCAGGTTTGATTCTGGGCCAAGCGGCACAATGTGCGCCGCAATATCTTCCAGCGCGGCGGCATCTTCATCGGGCGCGAGCACCCCCACGCGCTGACCAGCAGCCAGCGCGGCGAGCGCTTCGGCGCGCAACCGTGCCAGCGCGCGTTCGGGCGTGCCAACGAACAGGCGCAGCTCGGCGCGCGGCGAGTAGTGTTTCAGCAGCATACCCGGTGCGGCCTGCGCCTCGGGTGCTTCAGTGTCAATGTAGCGTGGCGTGAAGGTTAGCGCCGGGAGGAAGCGACGCAGCTCTTCAATTGGCACGCCACCTGGGCGCAGCAGCTCCGGTGGGTCGCGCGTCAGGTCGAGCACAGTCGACTCAACCCCAATCGGCGTTGGCCCGCCATCGAGCAGCATGTCTATTCGCCCGTTCAGGTCTTCGAAGACATGCGCGGCCTGGGTGGGGCTGGGCCGGGTGAACATATTGGCACTTGGTGCGGCAATCGGCACGCCCGCCGCCGCACACAGCGCCAGGGCAACCGGGTGCGCTGGCAGGCGTACCGCCACGGTATCGCGCCCAGCCGAAACATTGGCCGGGATAATGGCTTGCCTGCGTAATACCAGCGTGAGCGGCCCCGGCCAGAAGGCGGCGGCCAGCGTATGCGCCAGCGGCGGTATTTCGGCGGCTACCTGGGCCAGCTGCGCGGGTGTGCTCAGGTGGACAATCAGTGGGTCGGCGGCGGGCCGCTGCTTGGCCGCAAAAATGCGGGCCACCGCCGTGGCGTCGAGCGCGTTCGCCCCCAGGCCATACACCGTTTCGGTTGGGAAGGCCACCAGCTCGCCGCGCCGAAGCGCCGCAGCAGCCTGGGCAATCGTGGCTGGCTCGGGGTGCATAGCATCGACTGGCAGCACAATCGTGTGAAGTGGATGATTTTTAGGTAAGTTGCTCATTGCTCTATCAACATGGGTCGCGCCGATGGCCCACACATCGGCACCGGAGCGCAGGCGCTTGTGCCCGGACTTAGGCATGTAAATACCACGGCACACTAATGATTACAATGCGCTCGTCGCCCTGGAAGAGTAACAGCGCTTTTAGAATTTCGCCTTCTTGATTGTGCAGCAGGTAGTGATACCAATGCTGTTCAACCAGATCGGGAATGATAACTGCAATCTGGCGGTTGGGGTTATCGTCCTTGAGCTTGGTAATATAGTCGAGTAATGGCTGCATTAAGAGCCGATATGGCGAATCAATGACGGTCAAGTGCGGTGCTGGTTCGCCCAGGGCGCGCACCGGGGCCTCGACCATTTGCGGCCATAGGGCGGTGAGGTCGTCCATATGCTCGCTGGTTCTAATTTGCACGGCATACACTTCGCTCGATAATTTGAGCGCAAAGCGCAGCGATTTATGCGCTACCCGATCCCAGCCTTTGAGCATCACTAGCACGATCGGGTGCCGTAGGCTTTGCAGATTCAGCGGTGCACGGTACGCTAATTCGCGGGTAACACCGACATAGTGGCGCTTTACGGCATAAAAGAGCAGCAGCGCAGCGGGGATCAGCAGTATCGTGATCCACGCGCCTTCCACGAACTTAGCGACCAGCACCACGCCCAGAGTGATTGCGGTTGCCAGCGCGCCCACGCCGTTAATCAGCATATTGTGCCACCGTTTTGGCTCATTGCTGTACCACCAGTGCGCTACCATGCCCGCTTGCGAGAGCGTAAACGCAAGAAATGCGCCGACGGCAAAGAGTGGAATGAGCCGGTCGGTGATACCGCCAAAGATAATCAGCAGGATTGCCGCCAAGAAGGTGAGCGCGTATATTCCCAGCGAGAAAACTAGCCGTCGGCCACGACTGCCAAACGCATGCGGCAGAAAGTCGTCGCGTGCGACCACCTGGCAGAGCCGGGGAAACCCGGCGAAGCTGGTATTCGCCGAAAGCGCCAGCACGCTCAGGATGGCCCCAATCGTGAGGTAATAGAAGAAATTGTGGCCAACCACCGCGCGCACCAGCTGCGAAAGGACACTCTCGTAGCCAGTTGCGCCGGGCGTAGTGGCGCCAATCCCATAGGCGCGGGCGAGGAACGCGATGCCGGTAAGCAGTACGATCAGGGTTGTGACAATAACGGTGAGCGTGCGCTGGGCATTGATATGCGCCGGGCTGCGGAAGGCGCTCACGCCATTGCTTACCGCTTCAACGCCGGTCATTGCGGTGCAGCCGCTGGCGAATGCGTGAATGAGCAGCCAGAGGCTTACGGTGGTAACTGGCGCGGGCAAGCTCGGGAGGGTGTCCGCGGGCGTGGGGGCGCCGCCACTGAGCAGAACTTTGATAGTTCCAAGTGCCAATACCAGGAACATGCAGCCAATGAACAGGTAGGTAGGAATGAGGAAGGCAACGCCCGATTCGCGGATGCCGCGCAAGTTCACTATTGTAATAAGTGCCAGGAGAACCAGACATAACGGTAATATGTAGGAATGCAGCGACGGAAAGGCTGAAACCAGCGCCCCGACGCCAGCGGAAATACCAACCGCAACATTCAGGATGTAATCGAGCATCAGGGCGGCGGCCGAAAGCAGCCCGGCAGCAACGCCCAGGTTTTCCTTCGCGACGGTATATGAACCGCCGCCGCCTGGGTAGGCTGCGATCGTCTGGCGATAGGAGAAGTAGACGATTAACAGCAAGCAGATAATAATAGTTGTAATCGGGACGATATAGGCGAGACCCAGCGCGCCAAGCGGAATAAGCAGGGTCAGGGCTGCCTCGGGGCCATAGGCCGATGAGCTGAGGGCGTCGAGGCCCAGCATTGGGATGCCTGCCAGGATTCCAACTTTTTGTTCTTCTTCTTCGTGCGTCGCAAGCCGCCTGCCAAAGAACCGATCCACCAGCGGCATAGTCGTTCCTCCCTCGCGCCGGACATACGAACAACTGATGGCGCATATGTCGATAGAGTGCGGCGTGTTACACCGCGCTGTGGTAGCGCCGTAAATCGGCATAGCGCCAGGCTACCCAGCCCACCATTGCTACGCACAGCGCGCCCCCCAGGAATACGGCGGCTGGCCCGCCCATCAGGCTAGCGGCAATGCCCGATTCAAGCTCGCCGATCTGTGGCCCGCCCGCGAAAAAGATCATATTCACGGCGGTCATTCGCCCGCGCAGCTCATCGGGCGTGAGCAGCTGGCGAATAGTTTGCCGGATGACCATGCTCACGGTATCGGAAGCGCCGGTACCGGCGAGCGCCAGCAGCGTCAGCGGCAGCGAGCGCGAAATGCCGAACAGGGCGGTACACAGGCCAAAAATGGCAATCGCCCAGAGCAGTACCGGCCCCTGGCGCTTAATCCGCACTGAAGTAAGCGCCGCCGCTGCGACAAATGCCCCAACCGATGGCGCGGCATACATCCAGCCCAATTCAACTGGCCCGACATGCAGCACCTTATCTGCGAAGAGCGGTAGCAAGGTCATCGCTGCGCCAAAGAAGGTGGCGAAGAAATCGAGCAGCATTGTTGAAGCGATCAGCGGCGTAGCGCGCACGAAGCGCAGCCCATCGAACGCGGCGCTCAATGTCACCGGTTGAGAAGGGCGCGGCGCGGCGTGTGTGCGCATAAGCAGCACGGCGAGCACCACCGCCAGAAACGAGGCGGCATCAATCCAGTAGACCGGCGCAACCCCAGCCCAGGCTATCAGAAGACCGGCGAGTGTTGGCCCGGCGATCGTGGCAAGCTGCCAGGCAATGATGTTCAGGCTGAGTGCGTTCGGCAAAATCTCGGGTGGAACCAGCGTTGGCACCAGCGCCTGGCGCGCGGGCATTTCGAATGCGCCAACCACGGCGGCGAGGATGACCATCGCGTACACGAGCCACAATGGCGTCACCACCAACCCGCTGGCGGCAGCGAGCACCGCCGACGAAATCAGCGCGCCGATCGAGGTGAGCAGCAGCAGCAGCCGACGATCCGCACGGTCGGCGACTAGCCCGCTGAGCAGTGCAGTAGCCACCAGCGGAACGGCGCGCGCCAGCCCAATCAGGCCCAGTGCCAGCGCCGGGTCGATCGCGCCGCCGCGCTTGGCAAGCTCGTATACCTGCACATTCACCGCTACAATGCGCATCTGCGTGCCTGCGGTTGAAACCAGCTGCCCGAGCCACAGCAGCCGAAAGTCGCGGTAGCGCAGCGCGGCAAATGGCGAAAGTCGGCCCGATGTGCTGGCCGAGGACGTTGTGCCCATAATACTCGAAACTCCCTTGGCGAGAACCGCTGTATGATACCACTTCGTAGCGCGGTGCAAAACGTTTTCGTGTGGGAGCGGAGAGCGCCGCTGCCTACACGCCCGGCGATGCTATAATAGTGGCATCGCGCCTGGTAAGCTTCAAACCTGCTTTTCTGCCCTACATCGGCGCAACATTGTGTAGGCGCGGGATGAGGGCGGCATGTACCATCCCACCACCCGGGTATTAACCGTACTTGAGCTATTGCAAACCTATGGCCGCATGAGCGGGCCGGATCTGGCCGCGCGCCTGGAAGTGAATGTTCGCACCATTAGACATTACATAACGCTGTTACAAGATCTGGGTATCCCGATCGAGGCTGAGCGCGGGCGTGGCGGGGCCTACCGGCTGCGGCCCGGCTTCAAGCTACCGCCGCTCATGTTCACCGAAGATGAAGCCGTGGCCCTGACGTTGGGGTTGCTCGTGGCGCGGCGCATGGGCCTGACGGCAGCAGCCCCGGCTACCGAAGGCGCGCTGGCGAAAGTCGAGCGGGTGCTGCCCGATACGACGCGCGCACAGGTGCAGGCGCTACAACAAGCATTGCGGCTTGAATTCCCTATGTTTTATGACGCACCCGATAGCGCAGTTGTCGTGGCATTCAGCAGCGCAGTACAACAGCAGCGCCAGGTGCATTTCGCCTACCAATCGTGGCGCGGCGAGGCCACACAGCGCACGCTTGATCCGTATGGTGTGGTGTATTATGGTGGGCGCTGGTATGGTGCTGGCTTCTGCCATTTGCGCTGCGACCTGCGCGCCTTCCGGCTCGACCGTGTGCAGCAGGCGCGGCTACTTTCTACACGCTTTGTCCGGCCAGCCGATTTCGACATCCTAACTTTTGTGACGCGCTCGCTTGCAACCACGCCAGGCACATGGGCGATTGAGGTGCTGCTATACACTGATCTTGAAACGGCGCGACAGCATGTGCCACCAACGCTGGCAACGCTCGAAGTGATGACCGAAGGCGTGCTGCTGCGCTGCAATGTCCAGCATCTCGATTGGTTCGCGCATTTTCTGGCCGGGCTGGGCTGGGCGCTGGTGGTGTACAAGCCCGCCGAATTGCGCGATGAGCTGCGCGCGCTGGCGCAACGCGTGGCCGCGCTGGCCGAGAGTAGCGCGTCAATGCTGATGTGATGGTTGTCACGCCAGCACATGACGCTGAATAACAATCGTCGATCTTTTATCCGCTCGAATTGATCTAGTAACGAGGAAGCTATGCTTGATTTCACACCGGTGCGTAAGGGCGATCTCACCATGCAGCAGCTCACCAACGGGTTAACGCGCGATGACCTGCGCGAGCTGACTAATGGAATGATTGACATAATGCTCGGCTACATTGTCGAGTCGGTCGATGAGGATGTGAATGCGCCGGTTCCCGACCCAGCCGCGAACGACACCTTTGCAACTAACTCTGAGGAAGTTGGGCTTTCGTGGACGCTGGGCCATGTGATTGTGCATACGACTGCATCATCCGAGGAATCTGCGGCGCTGGCCTCGGAGCTGGCGCGTGGCGTACAGTTCCATGGCCGTTCGCGCAGCGAAGTGCCGTGGGAAAGCGTCACAACCATTGCGCAGTGCCGGGCGCGGCTGGAAGAAAGCCGCCGGATGCGCCTGGCGAGCCTCGACACCTGGCCCGACCAGCCCGACCTCGCGAACAGCTACGAGCCATACGCCGGGCGTGGTAGCTATAATGCGGTGGCGCGCTTTATTGCTGGCCTCTCGCACGATGATTCCCACCTGGCCCAGATCGAGCGGCTGGCGCGCGAAGCGCGTGCGCTACGAAGCTAGCCATAATCTGGGCGATGCCAATAGTTAGGACGAATCGAGTACTCAGCATTCGCTACCTGGATGCTGCAACGAGGCTGCTATGCCAGCGTATTTCCTGGGCATTGATGTAAGCACCACTGCCTCCAAAGTGCTGGTGATTGATATGGCGGGCGCAGTGGTGGCGAGTCATAGCGAGCCGCATACCCTCGCTACGCCGCACCCACTCTGGTCGGAGCAAGACCCGCGCGAATGGTGGGCGGCGAGCTGCACCAGCCTGCGTGCGGTGCTGCGCGATGTTGACGTCGATGATATTGCAGCAATCGGTCTCACCGGCCAGATGCACGGGCTGACGCTGCTCGATGCCAATAACGAGGTGGTGCGCCCGGCCATATTGTGGAACGACCAGCGCACTGGCGCGCAATGCGCAGCGATGACCGCGCAGGTTGGTGCGCAGTGGCTGTACGCGCATATTGGCAGCCTGATGCTGCCGGGCTTTACTGCGCCGAAAATTGCCTGGGTGCGCGAGCACGAGCCGGATGCATTCGCCCGCACCGCGCACATCCTGCTGCCAAAAGACTATGTGCGCTTTCGCCTCACTGGCGCGTATGTCACTGATGTATCGGATGGCTCGGGGATGGCGCTGATGGACGTGCGGCGGCGTGCCTGGTCGGATGCGCTATTGGCGGCACTCGATATTCCGCGCGCGCTGCTGCCCGAGCTATGCGAAGGCCCCGAGGTGTGTGCCCACATTAGTGCGGCAGGGGCCGAGGCTACCGGGCTGCGTGTGGGTACGCCGGTGGTGGGCGGCGCAGGCGACCAGCCCGCTACGGCGATTGGCAGCGGCATTCTTCAGCGCGGCCAGACAAGCATGACGGTTGGCACCTCGGGTGTAGTATTCACTGCGAACGACGAGTATCAGCCCGAGCCGGATGGCCGCTTGCACACTTTCTGCCATGCAGTGCCGGGGCAGTGGTTTCACATGGGCGTGATGCTGAGTGCGGCGGGCGGGATGCGCTGGCTGCAAGATGCGCTGGTGCCGGGCAGCAGCTACGACGAGCTCAGCGCGCTGGCGGGTGCGGTGCCGCGCGGCGCCGATGGCGTGCTGTTTGCGCCCTACCTCACCGGCGAGCGCCACCCCCACCCCGACCCGCTTGCGCGTGGGGCGTTTGTTGGGCTGACATTGCGCAGTGGGATGGGACAGCTGGTACGTGCCGTTATGGAGGGGGTAGCCTTTGGTCTGCGCGACAACCTTGAGCTGCTGCGCAGCCTGGGGATAGAGCCTGCCACGGCGGCGGTGAGCGGCGGGGCGTCGAAAAGCCCGGTGTGGCGGCAAATTCTTACCGACATCGCCGGTATTCCGCTCTATACGGTCAATAGCAGCGAAGGCGCGGCGCTTGGGGCGGCCATATTGGCGGCGGTGGGCGCAGGGGCGTGGCCCGATGTGCCGAGCGCCTGCAACGCCTTCATCCGCCAGGTCGATATCAGTACGCCCGACCCAGCTGCCGTCGCCGATTATGCGCGGCTGTACCCGGCCTACCGTGCGCTCTACCCGGCGCTCCGCGCTTCGTTTGCGGCATTAGCCGAATTTGAGGGGTAAGAGCTATTCTTTGGGCTTTCGCTTACTCAAGCGAAACGATGCCTTGCCGCAGGCCAAAGCACATGCAGGTGAACAATATGCGCTACACCATTCGGCATATTTCAATTGGCTCGGCGCTGCGCAACGCCCTACTGCTGGGCTGGCTGGTGGCGCTGTGCCCGGCGCTGTGCCTGGCGGGGGTGGCAGTGCAAGTGCTGCAGCGCGTTAGCGCAGCGCTGGGACAGATCCAATCCTTCGATATTAGTGTGCTTGGACAGCGCATCACCACCATCGATCTAGTGGCGCTGCTGGGCCTTAGCACTGCCGCACAGACTACCGCGCAGCTTTCGGGCCGGATTGGTGTGACGTTTCTGCTGTTTGCGCTGGTGCTGACGTTGGTAGGTGCGGCAGTGCTGGCCGGTATGGCGCTGCTCGCGAGCGTTGGGTACAATCTGCTGGCGCGCATTGCGGGCGGCATTGAGGTAGAGCTAAACGAGCGCCGCTAGCGATTGGCTGCGCTCGTTAGAGCGCGCTTTCACGATATTGCTTGGTTTCCTCCATGTACATCCAGCCGCTCATATCGGGCGGTTCCATACCCAGCTGGGTAATAATCGATGCAATTTGGGTGCGATGCTCGGTTGAGTGCGTAATTGCCTGCACCATCAGGCTAGCAAGCGGATATTCGGCCTTGCTAGTGTCATCGCGTTCCTCTACCAATGTGTCGCTCTGAGCTGAGAGTGCCAGCTGCAGCATTTCGTCGCTGGCCCAGGTTGCCGCTTCTTTCAGCACCGCAAAGCTGGGCAGCTGGCCGCGCTGCAATGGTGTCGGCGGCATCCTACCGTTCGTGCGCTTGACATAACTTATTTCCCCGCCAATAATATGTACCAGCGTATCGCGGATAGTGCCGTAGCCGCCAACTGTCGCTGTGTCGAGCTGGGCATCGCTTAGCTGCTCGCAGAAGTTCAGCAACTTCAAGTTTGCCCAGGCGTTATGTGCAAACAGGGTGTTGACGACACTTACGCCGCCGTGTGAATTGTCGGTCATTGGCTGCTCTTTCTCTCCTACAGGCGCGTGGAAGTCGCGCGCCTTCTGCTTCTGTAATGGTACGCTTTGGGGTACGCCAATCGGTGACGCGCCTTAGCTCGCAACTGGCTCCTCTTCGCGCCGGAACTGGCTCATATACAGGTCGTAATATGCACCCTGCCGCGCCAGCAGCTCGGTGTGCGTGCCGCGCTCAATGATCTGCCCATCCTTGAGCATAAGCACCTGGCTGGCGTTGCGGATCGTGCTCAGGCGGTGGGCGATGACGAAGCTGGTGCGCTCGCGCATCAGCTGGTCGAAGGCTTGCTGAATCAGCCGCTCGGTGCGTGTATCGACGCTGCTGGTGGCTTCGTCGAGAATAAGAATGCGTGGGTTCGCCAATGCCGCGCGCGCGATTGAGATCAGCTGGCGCTGTCCCTGGCTCAGGCCGCCGCCGCGTTCGCCTAGCACCGTCTGGTAGCCTTCGGGCAGCCGCGTAATAAACGCATCGGCTGAGGCAAGCTTGGCGGCGGCGATCACGTCTTCGTCGCTGGCATCGAGCCGCCCATAGCGGATGTTGTTCATGACCGTGTCAGAGAATAGGAACGAATCTTGTAGCACAATGCCAATCTGCGCGCGCAGGCTGGCGCGCGTCACATCGCGCACATCAATGCCATCAATCGTCACCGCGCCGCTTGCTACATCGTAGAAGCGCGGGATGAGGTTAATGATTGTGGTTTTGCCCGCGCCAGTTGGGCCAACAATCGCGATCATCTGGCCTGGCTCAGCGGTGAACGATACGTCGTTCAGCACATGCGGTTTTTGCGTGTCTGCAACGGGCGATGAGCGACGGGTGGCGGGCTGGTCGCTGGGCGGCTGATGGTAGCTGAACGACACATTCTTGAAGTCTACCCGCCCCTGAATTGGCGGCATGGCCGACGCGCTGGGCTTATCGCTAATATCGGGTGCGACATCGAGCAGGCCGAAAATTCGCTCGCCACCGGCGATCGCACTCTGCACATTCGTCCACATCACCGCCAGCTGCTGAATCGGCTGGTTGAAGCGCTGGACATATTGTAGGAAGGCAAACACCACACCCAGCGAGATCGCCGCGCCGCCGAATAGTGGCTGGCCGCGCAGCAGCGAAAGACCGCCCACCACCACCACAATCGCCAGCGCAACATACCCAAGCGCTTCGAGCACCGGGTTGAGCGCAGTAGTGAAGCTGGCCGCGCGCACATTTGCGTCGCGGTTGGCCGCATTCGCGCGCCGGAACTGCTCGATGCTCTCATCTTCGCGGTTGAAAGCTTGCACCTCGCGCACACCGGCAATGCTTTCCTGCAAACCTGCGTTCACATTGCCCATTTCGCGGCGGCTCTGCCGAAATGCCTTGCGCGCCTGTCCCGAGAAGTAAAAGGTCGCCAGCGCCATAATTGGCACAACGCTCAGGCTCAGCAGCGCATACACCACGTTTGCCTGCAACATCTTGATGACGATCCACACAATCAGCAGCGCGCCGCTCAGCACATTGATCAGCGCGAACCCAAGCGCCTGCTGGATCGTGTCGGTGTCGCTGGTGATGCGGCTCATCACATTGCCCGCCTCGTTTTCGGCATAATAGCCGAGCGACAGGCGATGGATCTGGGTAAACAAATCTTCGCGGATCTGGCGCAGCGCGCGCTGACCCGACCAGTTCATCGCGTAGAACGAGCCGCCGCCAAAGATTGCCCCGGCAATGAACAGCGCGGTGAGCCAGCCCACCAATCCGAGCAGCCCGGCGATGCGTGCATCGGCGGTGGCGTTGACATTAGCGGTGGTGTACCAGCAGTTCGCCGGATTAGGGAACAGGTAACAGTCAACCGCCTGACCGATTAAATCCGGCGCTGTCACTTGTGTCCATACCGATGCGACTATCAGCGTCAGCGATAGCAGCACGCCCACCCAATGCTGGCGAAAGTAATCGCCGAAGCGCGCGAGCGTGGCCCCAGTGTTTTTCGGCTTGGAGGTTTCGGTATTAAGCAGGCGGCCAGGGCCGCCAGGGCCTCCCATCATGGTTATAGCTCCACTATCTCTATGGGGCGGTCAGTCCGCCAGAATTACGCAGCAGCAGTAACGAGACCATCGCCCACCAGCTGCGACGAGTAGATTTCGGCATAGATCGGGCTGTTTTCCATTAGCACCTCGTGCGTGCCGCGCGCCACAATTTCGCCCTTGTCGAGCACCAGAATCTGGTCGGCGTTCACCACTGTGCTGATGCGCTGCGCAATCACGAAGCTGGTGCGCCCACGCATCAGGTTATCCAGCGCCTGCTGAATCAGGTGCTCGGTTTGCAGGTCAACGCTGCTGGTTGAATCATCCAGGATCAGGATGTGCGGATCGAGCAGCAGCGCACGGGCAATAGCAACGCGCTGGCGCTGCCCGCCCGAAAGCGTGGTGCCGCGCTCGCCTACTGGCGTATCGTAGCCCTGTGGAAACGACATAATGAAATCGTGGGCGGCGGCGGCCTGGGCCGCGGCCTGTACCTGCTCAAGCGTGGCATCGGGCCGGCCAAACGCAATATTATCGCGGATGGTGCCGCTGAACAGGTTGGTTTCTTGCAGCACAATGCCAATCTGCGAGCGCAGGCTATCGATGGTTACATCGCGCACATCATGCCCGTCGATCGTGATGCTGCCATCGCTGGCATCGTAGAAGCGCGGGATGAGGTTGATAATCGTCGTTTTGCCGCTGCCGGTCGCGCCGAGCAGTGCGATCGTTTGCCCTGGCGCGGCGGCGAAGCTTACATTCTTCAGTACCGCCTCGCTGCTGCCGAAATAGCGGAACGTGACATTCTTAAACTCGACATTACCCTGGATCGGCGGCAGGGCAATCGCGCCCGGTTTATCAACAATATCGCTCTTCGAGTCGAGAATTTCGAAAATACGCCCGGCTGAGGCACCGGCCTGGGCCATCAGCGAGATGATAAAGCCGAGCTGGCCGAGCGGGAAAAACACGTAAATCAGGTACAGGCTGAATTTCTGATACTCGCCCAGGTTGAGCGTGCCGCCGATGATCTGTTTGCCACCGAAGTAGAGGATGATGGCCTGGCCGAGCTGCGCAATCAGAAATACTACCGGGAAGAGGAACGAGAACACCCGGCTCACCCGCAGCTGCTGGGCCATCAGGTCGGTTGCAGCGGCATCGAAGCGCGCCTCTTCGTAGGGTTCGCGCGTGAACGCTTTCACCACCTTAATGCCCGCCAGGTTTTCTTGCAGAATGGTATTTAATGCCGAAAGGCGGCGCTGCACTTCGCCAAAAAGCGGCTGGCTTACTGCGCCAAAGATCATAAAGAGCACCAGCGCGACCGGGAGAGTCGGCAGAATCCACAGCGTGAGCTGCCAGTTGGTCCAGAAGAGAATGATCAGTGCCACCCCAAGCAGCAGAAATGCCTGCGCGGCCAATACCAGGCCCTGCGCAATGAACATACGCACCTTTTCGACATCGTCGGTGGCGCGGATCATGAGCTGACCGGTCTGGTTGCGGTCGTAGTAGCTGAACGACAGGCGCTGAACCTTGGCGAAAATCTCGTTGCGCAGATCGAAGGCCAGGCCCTGCGAGGTTTTCTCGGCCATGAATGCCTGAATGAACGAAAATACGCCGCGCATCACGGCAAACGCAACGATGATCAGCGCGGCGTTGATCAGCAGCGACTCGGCATTCGCCTGGTTGAGGCGCAGCTGGTCGAGCGTAGTGCCTACCCGCTGTGCGGCGGCCCCTTGCTGGGCGGGCGGCACGCGGGTAAGAATCGCATTCGCAATCGTGCCGTTGGTCACGGCATCGATCATATTCTGCACCAGCTGGGGCACTGCCAGCTGCGCAATCGTCGCCACAACCAGGGCGCTATAGGCCATGGCGGCGCTACGTTTCTGATGCCCCAGGTAACGCAGTGCGCGCCCCAGGCCGCCATTACGCGGGCCAGCGGCGCGGTTGCCCCAGCGCTGGCGTGCAGGTGAAGCTTGCAAACAATCCTCCTGTACGGTGCGAGCCGCAGTACTTAGTAGGTGGGTTGCGGCGGGAACTCGCCTAATAAGGTTGAAACCGCCCGCTCAAGCAGCGTGAGAAACTGCTGCTGTTCGTCGAGCGTCAAGCCATCGAGCATGCGTTCCATACCGCTTAGCTGCTCGTGGTAAATTTCTTGAATGAGTGTGCGCCCAGCCTCGGTAATTGAAAGGAGCACAACGCGGCTATCGTGAACATTGGGCTGGCGCTGCACCATTCCGGTAGCAACCAGGCGGCGGGTAAGCGCTGTTACCGATGGCGGCGTGAACCCAAGCTTTTCTGCCAGCTCCTTCATTGGTAATTGTGGAACGGTCACCAGTAAATGCAGCGCACGAATATGCGAAAATGAAAGGTTGAGCGCCTGCATGCGCGCGATTACACCGCCCGCTTTGGCGGCGCGCATTCGCTCGAATAAGCCTAAGAGGCGGCGGGCGTTGGCGTTAGTGTAGGTCATTGATTCAATTAGTTCAGCAAACTAACGGTTTGTATGATACCAGTAGAATGTCTGTGCGTCAATCATACATTCGAATGATGCGTTTAGGACTTTCGCTTACTTGTCTGTTTGCCTGCGGCAGCAAGGTACTTTTCGTTGTTCTTGGTGATGTTTTGCGCGCCGCGCAAAACATCACCAAGAACATGAAGAATTTGTTTGAGTAGGCGAAAATCCTAGTGCTCTCCCGAAGCGGATATGAGCGAACTATCAGCTTCTGGTCAGGTTGTTCGCGCTAGTAGCAAGGCGCAACGTGTGCTATGCTACCCCCATCAATGATTGATTCCAGGGCAGTGCGGCCTCATGCTATTACGGAGGTACACTGTCAATGGATTACATTCTTGAAGGGAAAAAACGGATTGCGCTAGTTGCGCACGACAATAAGAAGCAGGATCTCATCGAGTGGGCAAGCTGGAACCGGGCAGTGCTGGCGAATCATACGATCTATGCCACTGGCACGACCGGCAAGCTGCTTGAGCAAGCGCTCGATTTCCCGGTTCACAAGCTTATGAGCGGGCCGCTCGGTGGCGACCAGCAAATTGGTGCGAAAATCGCCGAGGGCGAGATCGACTTCTTAATCTTCTTCTGGGATCCGCTGGAGCCACAGCCGCACGACCCGGACGTAAAGGCGCTTATCCGCATCGCGGTGGTATGGAATATTCCGGTGGCGTGTAACCGCGCTTCTGCCGATTTCCTGATTTCGTCGCCGCTGCTCGCGGGCGAGTACGAACACCTCACGCCAGATTATGCTACTCATGTCCAGCGCGTGATTGAGCAGGTGTAGGTAGCCAAAACCCGCGGGAGTGGTTTGCGCCACTCCCGCAGGTTTTGTTGTGCTGAAACGGGCTATGCTTGTAGCTACACCGCCGGGTAGGCAGGCGTTTGTTCGGCCCAATCGAGGTAGCTGGCGAGCGTGCCGTTGTAGTACACATGCACCACCTGGTTGTGTGTCACCTGGCTAATTGCGTCCCACACCTCGTTATCGTCGGTGCTGTGCACCACCAGCATGCCGCGCTCGGGGACAAACTCATCCTCACCCGGCGGGATAACGAAGCCTAGCCATTCTTGCGGGTAGCGCTGCTCCACATCGGTGATCAGCTCGACGCGCCCCTGTTCGACCATGCCGGTATATGGGCAGCCGCAGGTGCAGTTGACGCCACAGCTTTCGTGCGTGCCACACTGCAAGCTGGTACCGCCGTGTGCGGCGCTGGTCAGGTTGATCATGACGGGCATAGTTATTCCCTACGAGTAACGGCGACAGAACTCTATCTGCCTGTTGCTATTAAATATGAATCGCAGCGCCCTCGGCAGTGGCGTGCTCGGCTTCGCCCAGCGCCTCGTACAGCGTCGGGTGGGCGTGGATCGTCCGCATGAGCGATTCGGCGGTGGCCTCGTGCGAGAGCGCAACACCACCCTCGGCGATCAGCTCGGTGGCGTGCGGGCCAATAATATGGACGCCCAGCACCTCGTCGTACTTTTTTTCCGCCACGATCTTAATAAACCCATTGCGCTGGCCCAGGATAGTTGCCTTGCCATTGGCCGAGAACGGGAACTTGCCGATCTTCACATCGTAGCCCTGCTCGTGGGCCTGGGCTTCGGTAAGGCCGACGCTGGCGATCTCGGGGTTGCTGTAGGTGCAGCCTGGCACTTTGCGGTAGTTGATCGGCTGAACCGTGTGCCCGGCGATTTCCTCAGCCACCATAATGCCTTCAGCCGAGGCTTTGTGAGCCAACCAGGGTGTGGTAACGGCCACATCGCCAATCGCATAGATGCCTGGGACGTTGGTTTTGAGGAAGTCATCAACCTTGACAAAGCCGCGCTGATCGAGCTCGACGCCCGCCGCTTCCAGGCCCAGGTCTTTGGTGTTAGGCGCGCGGCCAATACCCAGCAGTAGGCGCTCGGCGGTGAGTTGCTGCTCTTTGCCATCGGCATCGGTGAAGGTTGCCGTCACCTGCCCATCGCCTTTGTCGATCTTGGTGAGCTTGGCGCCGGTGAATACTTTAATGCCGCGCTTGTTGAAGGCGCGCGCCAGCTCGGCGCTGATCTCCTCATCTTCGACCGGAACCAGGCGCGGCAGCGCTTCGATGATCGTTACCTGCGCACCAAAGGCGCGAAACGCTGAAGCGAACTCGACACCAATGGCTCCCGCACCAACAATAATGATCGACTTGGGCACCGCGCTCAGCGCTAGCGCGCCGGTAGAGGAAATGATTCGATCTTCATCGAACACGCCGCCAATTGGTGGCAGCGCGCGCGGCTGTGAGCCAGTGGCGATAATAATGTTCTTGGCGGTGACACGGCTTTCCTTGCCGTCGCTGCTGGTGACGCTAATCGTAGTACGGTCGACAAATTTGGCGCTGCCATTGTACGTGTCAATCTTATTCTTCTTCATCAAGAAATTCACGCCGCCGGTCATCTGCTTGACGACCTTCTCTTTATACTTCATCACCCCGCCCCAATCGACATCGACCTGGGGGATGACAATGCCGAATTGCTTACTATCGCGCGCCTCTTCCAGCAGGTCGGCGCTATGCAAAAGTGCTTTGGTGGGGATACAGCCGATATTCAGGCATACGCCGCCCCAATATTCGCGCTCGACGATGGCGGTTTTCAGGCCAAGCTGAGCGCTGCGAATGGCCGCAACGTAGCCGCCCGGCCCGGCACCAATAACCACAACATCATACTGCGTATCGCTCACGGATGTTGCCTTTCTCTCTCGGGAAGGAATTCGGCTGTATTGTACCACATTGCGTTTGTATGCCCCTCTGCGCAATAATTTGACGCGCGCTGGTGTGTCGGCTACAGTAGCGCGAAGAGCCGCAAAGTAAGAAAGAATGCTATGTGCCTGATCGTTCCGCTGCTGCTGTTCGCTGGCTTATTGCTGGGTGCCTACCTGCTTACACCCCGGCGCGAACGGTTGAGCCTGCGCGAGTTTGCGGGTGATGATCGCTTTGTGCAGGTGCAAGGCTACGCGATTCACTACCAGGATGATGGTCCAGCCAATGCGCCGACGGTGGTGCTGGTACACGGCTTTGGTGCCTGGGCCTTCACCTGGCGCGCGCAACGCAGGGCCTTATTGGCAGCGGGCTACCGGGTGGTTACGACCGACCAGATTGGCTATGGCGCGTCGGCGCGCCCGGCCGGGCCAGTGTATACCACCGAGCTACAGGCTACGCTGCTGGCGGGCGCGCTAGATGCCCTGGGGGTGCGGGCTGCGCATTTCGTCGGCCACTCGTTTGGCGGGCGCGTGGCGATGCAGATCGCGCTCGACGACCCAGCGCGCGTGCGTTCGCTGGTAGTGCTTGCGCCCGAGGCCTTTGCTAGCATGCGGCCACCGATTGCGCGGCTGGTCGATCTGCCGGTGCTTGGGTATGCGCTGGCGTTTTATTCCACTGCGCCGCGCCTGGTGCGGCCTGGCCTGCGCTTTGTGTCAAAGGCTCACGCCTGGCTGACTGAGGACGTGGTTCAAGGCTATGCAGCCCCGGTGGCGGTGCGCGGCACTACCCTGGCACAGGTGTGGCAGGCGCGCTCGCCGAAAGATAGCGACCCGGCACGGGCGGTACCAGCACGCCTGCGCGAGCTGGGCCAGCGTACACTGGTGATCTGGGGTGCTGCCGACCCGGTGTTTCCGGTGGCGGATGCGCACCGGCTGCTAGGCATGCTGCCCAATGCAACGCTACGCGTGATTGAAGGAAGTGGGCACCTGCCGCATGAGGAATACGAGCCAGCCACGACAGCGGCGATCCTACAGTTTCTGCATGCGGCCACCGACGACTAACGACCAAAGGCGATCCCGTCCGTCGGCGGTCAATATTCGGTCGTCGCTACCACACTGGCAATTGCGTGCTCACGGGTGTGTGAAAGGCTGAGCGCAATGTGTGCCAGGCCAAGCGCTTGCGCTTGGGTAGCGGCGCGGCCATGTAAGTACAGCGCTGGACGACCGCTGGCATCGCCCAGCACCTCAATCTCTGTCCAGGCCACGGCGGTAGCCGGTTTCTCGGCGCTACCGCCCAGGCCGCGCAGCCCGACCCCAAGCAATTTGGCGGTTGCCTCTTTCGCGGCCCAGCGCACTGCCAACGATGGCAGCCGCTGCCGGTACGCGCGTAGCTCGGCAGGCGTGTAGATTCGCTGCAAAAAGCGCTCACCCCAGCGCGCTACCGCCCGCTCAATCCGCGCAATCTCAATCAGGTCAATGCCGGTGTAGAGCATAATCCTCTGCGACTCTCAGCGTTGCTGGCGCGCGATCAGGGAAATGTCGGCTACCTGCGAAATATAATCGTGCCCATTGCCGTAGATTGCAATCGACTCGATATAGCGCGCCGATTTGAGCAGATCGAACTGTGGGTCGCGCAGATCGAAGTTCAGCCGGTACCAAAGCGCCTGGTTGCTGACCGCCTGGTAGACATATTGGCCGCTCGGTGGAATAGGCTGATTGATGGTTGAACGATACAGGCAAATAAAGCGCTCTTCAGGGTTGTTGGCCGGGCTTTCGCGTTTGAAACGGAAGCGCACCGTCACTGGGCATTCATTATTGGTGATGCCTGCATTAGGGATGTTCTGGCTGATCACGCGCGCCCACATGGTAAACTCTAGCGAGCGATATTCCGATACATCGAGATCGAGCGTTTGTGCAATGCCATAGCCATACGATTTGCTCTGGTTGCCCTGGCGCTCGAATTGGGCTAGAAATACGGTTTGATCTTGCGGGCAAAGAAATGCCGAGGGCGTGGTAGGGTGACAGGTTCGATATACTGTCAGATGCGCAGCTTGTATCTCGGCGGCAGTTACCGATTTGTCGAAATCGACGCCGATTTCGGCCCAGGTGTTAATGCCATCGCGGGGGGCACCTGCCATATATTGGTCGAAGCCACCATCGGTAATCAAGTTCCAGCTGGCAGGCTGAATCGGCGCGATCATGCCACTGGTGTCGATCTGCACTTTTTCACCGCTCCGCACCACCACACTTCCGGCGCTGTTGTGCACCTCTAGGCTACCGCTGCGCACGGCTACCTCGGCCATTAGCGGCGTACCCAGGTTGGTTTGCTCGGGCACTAAATGCGGCTTGGGAACATCAATACTGTAGCTGCCGCCCAGGGCCATCACAATCTGAATATTGTGCGAAATAACAACCGTGTAATGCACATCAGCGTATTGCTGGCCTTCGTTGGCGGCGAGATCGTAACGCACATAGCCAGCGTTTTGGGTAAACGCTACTTCTTCCCGCCGATGCGACCAGCGCGAAACCTGGAATTGGTTCAGTGTCAGGTCGGCACCGGTGGGGTAGGCCCATACCTGAATATGCGTGCGATCGGGCATGAGCACCGATGCAACCGGGCCATAGCCCGCCTCAGGCACCGCGAACACGCGATAATTCTCCTCTAGCTCCTGGCACTTTTCGGTCGTTGGTGCAATGGTGCAAGGTTTGGAGGGCGTGGTGCGGTTGGTGCTATCGCGCGGCTGGAAGGTAACCCCGGCAGGTGCATGAACACGGACAATCGTACCATGGCCTTTTTCCATAGCATTGGCGTAATACCACCACCCGGCGATGCTGATCGATGCCACGAGGGTGCAGAAGATCAGGAAGAAGCTCATGAGCATGAGCCATGCGCTGGCGATGGGGTTGTTGCGCCAGCGGGGCGGGTTAGCGGTCGGTGCAGTTTCGGCCATGATATTCCGAAGGAAAGGGCAGGCGCGCCAGAATATAAGATGATTGCGCGTTAGCGCGCCGCGCCTTTTGCCTTAATACACAGAAAGGTAGCGGTCGATCTCCCACTGGCTCACGGCGAGATGGTACGATTCCCATTCCTGGGTTTTCGCCTCAACAAAGCGCTCAAGCACATGCGGGCCAATCGCGCTGGTAATTACTTCGTCGCGCTGTAGCTCAACCAGCGCATCGCCGAGCGAGCCGGGCAGCGTTTCGAGATTACGCGCGCGCGGGTCGACATGGTACAGATCTTCTTCCGCAGCTGCTGCCAGTGGCAACTTGCGCTTAATGCCATCGAGCCCAGCCATCAGCATCACCGCAAATGCCAGGTACGGGTTACAGGCCGGGTCGGGGCAGCGCAGCTCGGCGCGGGTAGCCTGCGGGCGCTGCGGGCTAATGCGCGGCACGCGCACCAACGCCGAGCGATTGGTGCGGCCCCAGCTCAGGTAAACTGGCGCTTCATAGCCCGGCACCAGCCGCTTATACGAATTGATCAGCGGCGCCAGGATGGCAATCATTCCCTTAGCGTGGGCCAGCAGCCCGGCAATAAAATGGCGCGCCGTTGCCGAAAGACCATATGGGTCGTTAGCATCGTAGAATAAATTCTGCCCGGTTTTCAGGTCGCTCAGGCTTTGATGGACATGCATGCCACTGCCGTTAATCCCCGAAATAGGCTTGGGCATAAATGTGGCGTGTAGCCCTTGCTGCTGGGCAATTGCTTTTAAGGTAGTGCGGAAAGTTACCGCATGATCGGCGGTGCGCAATGCCGGGCCATATTTGAAGTCGATTTCGTGCTGGCCGATCGCAACCTCGTGGTGGGCCGCCTCAACTTCGATGCCGAAGGCCGAAAGCGCGCGCACCATCTGGCGGCGAATATGCGAGGCCAGGTCGGTCGAAACATCGAAGTAGCCCGCAACATCATGCGGGTCGGCAATGGGCTTCCCGTTTGCGTCAGTCTTGAACAGAAAGAACTCTAGCTCGGGGCCAACGTTATAGCCCATGCCCAGCTGGGCTGCTTCGCTGACGGCATGCTTGAGGATCGCGCGTGGGTCGCCTGCGAAGGGCTTGCCATCGGGCGTAAACACGTCGCAGATCAGTCGCGCAGTGGGGTAGCCTGCCGCGCTATCCCACGGTATCATGGCGTAGCTGTCGGCATCGGGCACCAGGAACATATCGCTTTCGGCAATGCGCGCAAACCCCTCGATTGAGGAGCCATCGAACCACACACCGTGGTCGAGACAGTCGTCGAGCTGCTCAACCGGGATGGTAACATTCTTCACCATGCCAACAATATCGGTGAATTGCAGGTTGATAAACTCGATGCGCTGCGCTGCAACAATCGCGCGAATCTCGTCGTTGCTACGGGCCATGGTCTGTATCCTTATTCCAGGTGTGCGTACTGGTGTGCGCTAGAGTTTGGGCGGCTGTTTACGGTGCAGTGCGCTGGAAGAATACCTGGTAGCTGCCATTGCGTGCGCCGGCAGCGGTCACACGGTAGCGCAGCCGCCCGGTCGTATCGGTTTGCACGCTGCCCGAGCGCGATACGGATTCATCGGGGCGACCTTTCACGGCCAGCGCAACACTGCCATCGGCATTCAGGAGCTCAAGCTGCAATTCGCCGCGCTCGGCCTGTACAATCACAATTGCGTTGAGGTTGGCCTGGGGCGCGCCAGTATCGAGCGTTTGCTCGCTGCGCCCATCGGCGCCAACAAAGGTTGCGCTCAGGTTGCCGCCATCGGGTAGCACATCCGACGATGTGCGCCCACCCGACATAAACAGGCACCCGCTGAGCAGCAGGACACAAACTGCCAGCAACCCAGCGCGCCAGTAGATCGTAGCGGTGCGCAGCCTAGCCATACGCTTCGGGCCGACTATCGGCGTTATATGTTTCCGCAACCGGGATTTCTTCGAGCCGTAGTGGGTTGCGCTTCACCACGCGCAGGTTGGTTTCGCAGTTGGCGCACACCACTTCATTGCCAGGAAGCACATAATCTTGCAGCGCCAGCTTTTGCTTACAAACTGGGCAGGTAGCAAATTCAACGGCCATTAGCTTTCCTCATCATCGTCTTTATGTCACCAGGAACCCGCCGTTTCGTTATGCGAACAGCGAATCGACAAATGCCTGCGAGTCGAACATGGCGAGATCGGTAATCTTCTCGCCAGTGCCGATATAGCGAATTGGGCGCTCAATATCCTGGGCAATCGCAAATGCGATGCCGCCTTTGGCGGTGCCGTCGAGCTTTGTCACTGCCACGTCGGTCACATCGACAGCCTGCATAAACGATTTTGCCTGTAGCACGCCATTCTGGCCGGTTGTTGCATCAATGACGAGCAGTACTTCGTGTGGTGCGCTAGGGATGCGGCGGCGGATGATATTGCGCAGTTTTTCAAGCTCGCGCATCAGGTTGGTTTTGGCGTGCAGCCGCCCGGCGGTATCGATGATCAGGACATCGACATTTTGCGCTAAGGCGGCCTCAACCGCGTCGTAGACGACTGCGCCGGGGTCGGCACCCTGGCCGCGCGTGATTACGGGCACGCCTGCGCGCTCGGCCCAGGTTTCGAGCTGCTCGGTGGCGGCGGCGCGGAAGGTATCGGCGGCGGCGAGCAGCACATTCTTGCCGAACTGGATTTTCAGGCGTTGGGCAAGCTTGGCGATGAGTGTGGTTTTGCCCGCGCCGTTCACGCCAACCACCAGCAGCACATACGGCTGGGCGCTGGCTGGTGGGCGCACCTGATCTTGGAAGACGCGCACCATCTCGGCTTTGAGCATATCTTTGGCTTCGCGCACGCGCTTGACGCCATTGCGGTTGCAGCGGTCTTTGGTGCGGTTCACCAGGTACTGAGTGGTTTCTACCCCCACATCGGCCTGGATGAGCAACATTTCGAGATCATCCCATAGCTCTTCGGTAATTGGGTCGTCAACAGCAAAGAGGTTAGAAATCTGGCCGAAGAGGCCGCTCCGGGCCTTGGCGGTGGCCTGGTCGATTTTTTGCTCTTCCTGCTGCGCTTCTTCTTCGGTGCGCGGTGCATCCTGGCCGCGCCCAAACAATCGTCGGAACATGCGCGTATATCCTTTGCTCGGGCTGACCGAGCGATGGTGTGTTCATTTCTTGCGCCGTATTATAGCCTTTGCGCGTGGATTTGTACAAAAGCTTGCGCTTTTGGTGTGCGGCCTACTTTAGGCGAACATATTGATTGCTACCAGTAGCAGGAGTATCAGTACTGGCAGCGAAATCAAGCCGAGAACACGTATGGATAAATGCTGCTTCAGTGCTGCTCTGTCGCGGTCGGACAGCAACAAAGGGGTCTTGGGTGCCGATATGAGCACAGATTGTTCACCCACACGCGCAAGCGTACCCAGCACAAACACGCGTTCGCCATCCCGAATGTGGCGCTCGTAGATACGTAGCACGCGGTTGGTGCCTAGCCATGTGCGCGTTTTCACGTTCAAGTGCTCAAGTGTATCAAGAGTAGCCCTATTCAGGCTGCCGAAGAAGCGTTGTTGCGTGCTCCATCGGTCGAATAGGGTGAGGGTTGCGCCGCTAGGGTCTACTTGCACCCGGCCTGTACCATCGTCGAGCAGCAAAGGTGCATCGGAGCTGCGGTTCAATATGATTCGCCAGCTGCCACTACGGCCAGTGCTACGATATTCTTGTATCTCAATGTTCCAAAACACGCATGGCACGCCCGTAAACGGGCTGGTGAGCGTAGCGCCGTGGGCGCTACCATCCAGGGCCGCCGGACCAGTAGCGGGAAGTAGCGATACATTTCCAACCGGCGCGCGCCGAATGCGGCGGATTTGGGCGATAAGGCTGATCAACTGTGCCTGGCAGAAGGCGAGCACTAGCCCAGTCATCAGGAGCAAAAATAGAGATATGACGGCACTACCGGTCATGACTTCCTCTCAGCACGAGTGAATTACTCTGGCATCAAGGAATACGTTATGCTGCGCTAAAGGTTGCGCTGTATACTAGGCCCACCCCAGGTTATCGGGCTTTTTGGCTTTGCTGCCAGTTGCGCTCGCGTCTTCGCCTTCGTTGTCGCCTTCGCCGCTCAGCTCTTCCTCCATCATCTGGTCAACCATCTCATCCCAATCGTCGCCTGCTTCTTCGCCAAGCTCTTTGCCGAGCTTTTTGGCCCAGCGCGCAATCGAACGCGGGTCGCTTTCATCGAGGCCCGCCAGCATAGAAGGATCGGCCATATTTTCGAAGCGCGTATCCTCCGATTTCACCACAGACACGCGCGAGACTGCGCGCCGCACGTTGGTATCGGCGCAGCGTGGGCAGGCAAGCCCTGGCGGATCGTTAAAGCCGCGCACAAGCTTTTGAAAGCGTCCGTTACAGTTAGGGCAAAGGTATTCATAGATTGGCATGGGTGCCTCCAGTACGTCGTTGGCAGTTGGCAGTTGGTAGGAAGCCAGAAACAAAAAGCGTTGGTGGTATGGCAACCTGCAATGTGTGATGCTACTGCGTGCTTTTTAACGCTTTAATGGCGAGCGGCAGGCGTGACAGTAGGTCGCTGGCGAGTGCGCCCATATCGCCAAGCTCATCGCGTACCAGGCGACCTGCCGCGCTGTGCAGGTACACGCCCAGCACCGCCGCATCGTAGGGAGCTAACCCTTGCGCCAGCAGCCCGGCAATTGCGCCAGCCAGCACATCGCCGGTGCCAGCGGTGGCGAGCGCCGGGTTGCCGCCATCGTTCACGGCGGTGCGGCCATCGGGGTGGGCAATCACCGTAGTTGCACCTTTAAGCACAACAATCTGGCCCCAGGTATGGGCCGCTGCTTCTGCCGCCTGGATATGGTCATCTTCGAGCGTTTCGACTCCGAGCAAGCGTTTGAATTCGCCTGGGTGCGGCGTGAGCACGCAGCGTTCGCGGGGCAGGTGTTCCCACCACTGCTCGATCTGGCTCAGCAGCGTCAGGCCGTCGGCGTCGATTACGGTTGGCGGCAGCTCGGGGCGCTGATGCTCGGCAGGCTTATCGGGGCTGAACCCGATGCGGAAGCCAATGTGCCCACGCTGGCGCGGCGCTTCAATCCCGAGCAGGCGCTCGATGAACAGGCGGGTTGGCTCTTCGCGGCCCAGCCCTGGCCCAACCAGTAATGCCTGAATAGTATCGAAATGCTTAAGCGCTTCATCGGCGGCGGCCTCACCTAGCGCACTCCAATCGGCCTCGGGGAGCGGCAGCAGCGTAATTTCGGGCAGGCGGCCGGGTGCCAGCAGCGCCCCCCGACCATTGGCAAGCGTTACCAGGCCTGCGCCAACGCGGGCGGCGGCGGCGGTAGCCAGGCTGGCCGCGCCCGGGTAAAGTGCCGAACCGGCGATAGCGAGAACCTTGCCAAAGGTACCTTTATGTGCGTCGGCTGGGCGGGCGGGCAGCAATGTGCGCGCCAGCGCAGCATCAATGGTTATACTCATAATTGCCTCCAACTGGGCTAAAGCCAGGCCAATTTCGGCGATCTCAATGGTTCCGGCATATGTTCGCCCCGGCGGCTGGAGCAGCCCGCGCTTGATTATGCCGGTGGCGACAGTGGTCGTAGCGCGCAGGGCGATGCCCAAAACTGCGCCGCTATCGGAATGTACACCAGTGGGCATGTCGATTGCAAGAACCAGCGCATGTTTTGCCTGGTTCACCGTTTCTACAATTGCCGCTAACTCGCCCGCTATCGGGCGGCTGGTGCCCATACCGAGCAGTGCGTCTATCACCAGATCAGCGGCTGCGAGTAAACGGCGTAGCGCGCTGCGATCGGCATCGGCACTGGCGCTATACTCGGCGATTGCGCGTTTCTGGCAGCGCTGCCAGTTGGCGTCGTCGCTTGGGTCGGTGCGTCGCCAGAGGTAGAGCGCAACGGTTGCGCCGGCATCGTGCAGGTGGCGCGCCACCACCAGCCCATCGCCGCCGTTATTGCCTGGCCCCACCAGCACCAGCACGTTGCGGCCAGCCATATGCCCAAGCTGGCGCATTGCAATCTGGGCTACGCCCCAGCCCGCCTGTTCCATCAGGCCAGGCCAGGTTGCCCCCGCTGCAACCGCACCCTGCTCAAGCGCGCGCATTTGTTGCGTTGTCACAAGTTTCATGCCGAATCGCGCATTCGCTTTCTGGCGCAGTGCACCGGGTATAGGTGCATGGCCTCATTTTACACGATGCTGCCACCGCTCGGCAATGCGCTGGGCAAAACAACCGGCGAGCGCAGAGGTACTCTACGCCCGCCGATTGCTGCGGCTGAAACTTCTTCAAAGTAAGTAGGTGCTGTTAGGTGTGTGTGCGCCGCAGCTTCAACCCAAACAGCAGCAGCGCCAGCCCGCAAAGCACGAGCCAGGGTGCGGCGATGGCCGAGCTGTCGCCAGTGTTGGGCAACGTGCCGGGCTTGGGCGTGCCAGCGACATTCGAACTACCGGCGGCAGTGGCATCGCTCGAATAGATTTTCAGGTTATCGAAATGCATGTGCATGCCATTCGCATCGACATTGCTGGCGATCAGCCCTACGCCGCCTTTTTTGTACGCGGCGTCGCTGAAACTATCGAGCGATTCGCCGTTCAGGTAGATCGTGAATGAATCATCGACCGCATCAATGCGCAGGTGATTGATGTCGGAAAGCTTCTTGATTAAGGTTGAGGCTTTCGGTGCGATCAGGTCGGTCCATTTGCCTGCGCCGTTGAGCTTACGCACGGTGTATTTGCCGGTGCGTGGATCAATCAGCACCGCGTAAAAATGGGTGGCATCCTGCGCGCGAAAGAGCAAGCCCTGCGCTACATCGCCGGTAAAGCTGTCGCTGTTGTCGTAGGCGTCAATTTCTACCGTACCGTTCGCATAGCTTTGATTGGGCAGGATCGACCAGTGCGTCTCGCCGGGCTTTACGTCTTTGAGGTGGTAGACGCCCGGGGCGTGGAAGCCGCGCGAATAATCTTGCGCGCCAATATTATTTTCAAGCTTGCTTTTGTTTGGGTCGCTGAAATCGTCTTCAAACACGAGCTTGCCCACTGGCGCGGGCGGGGCTGCCCCAACCAGCGTGGGGAAGAGCAGCATCAGCGCCATTACCATCAGCCCTGCCACACTCAATGATCGGTTCAATGGATCCCCCTTTCAGTATGGTGACGATCGGTAGTGCGCCGCGCTGCGAGCGGCACGCCTGCATTATGGATTGGCCGCACAGCGGAACCCGACCTCGTAAAATGGCACATTCGGTGGCGCACCTTCGTCGCGGGCGAAGGCGCGCGCTTTGCCTGCGGTTTGCGCCCACGAGCCACCACGGAAGACCCGTTCGCCATCGCCGGTTTGCTGCTCGCGGCCATCATTCGGGTCGTAGGGGTAGGGCTGGTAGAGCGAGCTTGTCCATTCACGGACATTCCCGGCCATATCGAAGGTGCCATTCAGCTCGGCGGGGTAGGTGCCAACTTTCATCGCATCACCCGCGCCGCCCTCGTCGGAGTTGAGCAGTGTACTGTTGAAATCGCCCGACCACGGCCACACCGTTTTCGCGTGCTTGGCTGCATCCCAGCTCGCCGCTTTTTCCCATTCGGCCTCGGTCGGCAGGCGCTTGCCCGCCCAGCCGCAGAAAGTGCTGGCCTGCTGCCAGGTCACATTGATCACCGGGTACTGGTCGAACTCAGCCTGCGTGCCATATTCTGGGTGGCGCGGCGACGCATTGGTGCTCAGCGGCGTGCACGCCTTGGCCGCTACACACGCGCGGTAGCGCGCATTCGTCACCTCGTAGCGGTCGATATAGAAGTCGGGCAGCGTGAGCATTTGTGGCGGTTCGTGTGGGTTAAAGTTACTGCCAATCACAAACTCGCCGCCCGCAATCAGCTGCATGTCGCCATTAGCGTCTTTGCGCTCGGCGGGGTTTGCCGACGCCTTGGCGGACTGATCGGTACTCCAGATCTGGAGATCGTCGAAGTGCATATGCGGAGTGACAGCGTCGATATTCGCTACTATCATGCCAATCATGCCCAGTGAGTAGGTGCTATCGTCGTAGGTGCCAAGCTGGCTGCCGTTGAGGTAGAACGTAAGCGTGTGCTGGTTGGCGTCGATACGCAGTGTGTTCTTTTCCTTGCCCTGGTTGATCAGCGCTGAGGGTGTCCAGGGTATTAGTTCGCTGATCTTATCGGTGCCTTGCTGGGCGCGCAGACTGTAGGCTCCGGCGCGTGGATCGATCATCAGCGCGTAGTAGTGATTCAGATCAGCGGCACGAAACACTATGCCTTGTGAAACGCTGCCTGCCTCGCTGTCGCTGTTATCCCAGAGTGTAATCTGAACGCTGAAATTGGTATAGATCTGGCTTGGCATGAGCACGGCCTGCGTCTGGTTATTGTTGGGTAATTTCATATGGAAGACACCCGGGGCGTGGAAGCCGCGCTCGAAATCTTTGGCACCGCGCAAGTCGGCCAGCCCGTTCGGGTCGAGCCGACTCAGGTCGTTGAAGTCGTCGGTGTTTACCAGTTGCCCCAGCGGCGGGGGCATATTGGCGGCAGGAATAGTAGGTGCTGGCGCGGCGGTGGCTGTTGTCGGGCTGGCGGCTTGGATGGCGACGCTGGTTGGCGGTGCGTTAGAAGCCGTAGTGGCGCTGATTGCGACAGTATTGGGCGGTCGCCTGAATTGCCAGGCCAGCACTCCAAGTAATCCCAGCAGCGCCACGGCACCAATTGCCAGCGGCAACAGCATCGTGTTGCGGCGCGGGCTGCCCGGTGGAACTGGTGCGGCTGGCACAGCCGGTACTGCTGGCACACTATGCGACACTTCGGCGGTGCGCGTGATAGGCTGCTTGCCCGCTGCTACAGGTATAACCGGCTGAACATTGAGGCCATCTGTGGCTGTGGCGCTACTGCTTGCGGCCTGCTCTTGTGGCTGTGGCGTGGTGGTTGCACCGAGCTGGTGCGGCGATGTAGTGCTCTGCCGCGCCGCCAGTGCCGCATTGCGCAGCGCCTGGGCATCGGCGTAGAGCGGGTCAACTGCGATAAGCTGATCGAAATACACGATTGCAGCATCCCACTGGGCGTTTTTGAACGCATCGACGCCAGTTTCATACAGCGTATTATGCTGGGCGCGCTGGGCATGGAGTGTTAGCTGATTGCTAGCTTGCTCCAGCGCTTCGGCCATGTCGGCGGCGCTTTGGTAACGCTGCGCCGGGTCTTTGGCGAGTGCGCGCTGAATGACTGCCTCAACTGATTCGGGTATATCGGGCTGAATGCTGCGCGGCGAGGGCAGCTCGTTATAAATATGCTTTACCAGTACGGCCATGGGCGTATCGGCATCGAAGGGTACCTGGCCGGTCACTAATTCGTACAGCACTGCTCCTACAGCATACAGGTCGGTACGGGCGTCGATCGGGCGTCCGGTAGCTTGCTCGGGGGCCATATAGGCAGCGGTGCCGATCACCTGATTCGCCATTGTGATCCGGGCCTGGTTTTCGTTGATCAGCTTGGCAATGCCGAAATCGGCCAGCATGGGCCAGGTGTCGGAAGGCAGCAAAATATTACCGGGTTTAATGTCACGGTGAATAATGCCGCGCTTGTGAGCATAGTCGAGCGCATTGCACACCCGCCGTATGAGCGGTAGGGCGCTCGCGGGCGGCATGGGTGTGCCCACGATATCGCGCAGCGAGCGCCCCTGGTCGATATATTGCAGTGCCAGAAATAGAATGTTGTCGCCCTCACCATAATCGTAGATTGGCAGAATATTTGGGTGCTGCAGCGCAGCCATCGCACGGGCTTCGCGCTTAAAGCGCTCGGCGAACTGGCGGTCGGCGCTTTCGCCCATCACCTTGATCGCAACCGTCCGGTCAAGTGTTTCCTGGTAGCCTTTGTACACCACGGCCATGCCACCCTGCGCAATAACGTCGGTGATGAGGTATTGGCCTAAGCGCGTACCAATGCGTGGATCGCTCATAACGCCTCTCTACGGCTGGGCGGGCAGTGGGAAAAATGAGGTAAAGGATTCGACTCTTCTCACGGGAGTGCGCAACGTCAGCGCATGGCTCTGCGGGTGCCGAGTGAGAAGGCTACATTAGCGTAGAAGAACAAATAGCGCGACGATTAGTGCTACCACTACCGCCCCGGCAATAACCCAGGCGATGATGACGCTCTTGTTGCTGCCAGCGGCAGCGGCAGTGCTGGCGGCTGATGTTGGTGCTGGCGCGGTGGGTTTTGGCGCTATGGCGGGCGTGGCTGGTTGCTCGGGTAGGGGCTGCGTGGACGAGCTAGCCAGCGGCTGCGCGGTAACGATGGGCGTTGTTGGCGCGTTTTGAGCGGCAGCTACCGGCTTGGGCGGGGCCGGAATATCGTCAATTTGTGGGAGGCGAATCGTTGCTAGGTTGCCAGCAGCCTGCTTCGAGCTGGCGGCGGGTGGGCTACTTGGTTTCTGGTTAAGCCGCTCGACCTGCTGGCGGGCTTCAAGCTTTTCGCGCCCTTGTGCATCGAGTGCAGCGCCGAGCAACTCGTTCGCATCCTCGTTGTCCGGGTCGAGCTCAACCAGCTTACGCAGCTGGCCGACGGCATCGTTGAAGCGTTTTTGCTGAAATGCTTCCAGCCCAATCTCGTACAGGCCCGTCATCTGAATCCGCGATTGGCGCTGCTGTTCTAGCTGGCCGGCGACCTTGAGCAGTTCGGCAGACATATCCGCGGCACTTTGGAAGCGCTCGGATGGCTCCTTGGCGAGCGCGCGCTGCAGCACATGCTCAATCAGTGGCGAAATATCGGGGTTGAGTGTGCGCGCAGCAGGCGGCGGCTCGTAGACGTGTTTAGTCAGCACCGCCATCGGGGTGTCGGCATCGAAGGGCACGCGGCCAGTAACTAATTCGTACAGCACGACCCCGGCGGCGTACAAGTCGGTGCGCGCATCGATCGGGCGGCCAGTTGCCTGCTCGGGGGCCATATAGGCGGCCGTGCCGATGATCTGGTTGGCGAGCGTCAGCCGCTGATTATCGTTCATCAGCTTGGCAATGCCAAAATCGGCCAGCAGCGCCCAATTGGGCGCAGGCATAAGCACATTACCAGGTTTAATATCGCGGTGAATAATGCCGCGCTTGTGGGCATACTCAAGCGCTTCGAGCACGTGGCTGGTAAGGCGCAGCGCCGTAACGGGCTGCATGGGGCGGCCCAGCATATTCGCTAAGGTTGTGCCATTCTCAATGTATTGCAGCACCAGATACAACAGATCGCCCTGCTGGTTGAAATCATACACCGGCAGGATATTATGGTGCTGGAGTGCGGCAATCGCGCGGGCTTCGCGTTTGAAGCGGGCGGCAAACTGTGGATCGCGATGGGACGAGAGCACCTTCACGGCTACAAAGCGATCGAGTGCCTCCTGGTAGCCTTTGTACACCGTAGACATGCCGCCACGGCCCACAATATCAATTAAGTGGTATTGGCCTAGTTGCGTATTAAGCAGCTCAGTCATGGGGGGAATTCCTCTGCCCTCGTTCGCGGCTGTATGCGTATCGGCCACCCGGCACATCGCTCAGGTGCGCGCCGGGGACAATATGGGCTTTAGCGGTGCATTATGAGAGAACCGCATACTCATATATTAAACGGAGGGCGACACCAAATTTTATCGCCGTAGCACCCCAAATTCTGGGCTGTTTCGTGGTAGTTGGTAAATGGTCAGAAAAGAGATTACAAAGAGATGGCCTTATTCTACCACTCGAACACCCGTTGTCAATCAATCTTAGGCGTGATACAATGCCCGCTATACCTATCAACGAAGCGAAATTGGGTTTCCACATGGCTCGTGCAACGCCAGGAATTCTGACGTATCGCCGCGCCGATGGCGGTGAAGAACACATCAAGCTGCGCCAGGATATGACGACGCTGGGGCGTTCGGATTCGTGTGCGGTTGTGATTGCTTTGCCTGTGATTTCGCGCCTGCATGCCCGGATTGAGCTGCAACACGATCGGTACCTGCTCTTTGATGCGGGCAGCGCCAATGGCACATTTGTGAATGCCAAGCGGATTGAGCAGGGCGTGCAGCTGAGCACGGGCGATGAGATCTGGCTTGGCTCGAAAGATGTAACACTCCACTTTTCTGACCCCGAAGAGACGTTGGTGATGCAGCCGAACTTCTTGCCGCCGCCGCTCTTCATCGACGAAGACGCCCGCACCGTGCACGTATTTGGCGCGCCCTTACAGCTCAGCCCGCTAGAATATGGCCTGCTGCTGCACCTTGCGCGCAACCCTGGCACCGTGTGTACACGCGAAGGCACCTTTCTGGTGGTGTGGGGGCAGCCATATGACCATACCACATGTGAGGATGCACTGAATGCTTGTATCGCCAAGCTGCGCCGCAATTTACGTACCGCTGCCGAATCGGTGGGCCAGGAGCCGCCGCTGATTACGACTGTGCAACGGGTCGGCTTCCGGCTCGATGCCGAGGTTGGGTTTGCGCCAGGGGCGGGTCGCCCCGCCGACCCGCGTAGCGCATCTTAGGTTGCAGCGGTTTGTGCCGTGCTGTCACCGGCCAAAACTCGGGTAAGACTGATTGCTTCACAGTGTACGTACATATAGAAACCGTTCTTTTCGGCGTAGTTAGCCAATAGTCGAAATTTCGATCATCATCGGGTTGTCACCATCATTCACTATGATGGCGCTGCCGGGCTATACTATGGACATCCTCCAGATACACGAGTTACGCGGTGGATGTTTGTAGCCTGCGGCAAGCGAAAACCGTAAGATACTACAATCGTAGTGCGTCAAACATGCTTGCCCGCATCGTTTAGTACACGGTTGATCGGGCGAAGCATTGGAATACGGTGGGTCGCCGCCGTTAGTACGTCAGAGCCTGACTTCATCGGCTCGCCAGTGGAGAAGCGTAAAGCCATGTCAGATGATCAGAACAACCCAAACCAGCCTGCCAGCGGAGACCCAATGCGCGAAACTGGCATTGTGAATGTCATGACATCGACCAGCATGCACAAGCACCCGACGGCGTTTATCAAAACGCGCCTGCCAGTGCTTGAAGTTGCGCTCGACTGCGAGAAGATGACTGCGCACCTTGAGCCGCTGCTGGCCGGGTTGGCGCGGCCGGGCGAGGTTCCGGCAGTGAAATATGCCAAGCTGCTGGCCTACAAGCAGGGCAATCGCGGCCTGATTCACTACGAGGTGAGCGGCACTGAGTATGGCGAAACCTGCGTTGTCTATGGCAAGCTCTACCCCGAGCTGGGCCAAGCCCAGCGCGTGTGCCAAACCATGCAATCACTCCACGATGATTGTTTTAAGAACTCACCGCTGCTCGGTGTGCCACGCGCGCTCGGCTGCATTCCCGAGATGTCGATGCTGGTGTACGTGCCTGCCGATGGCGAAATGCTTGGCGATGTGTTTGGTGGCGAAAACGCGCTGCGCTATGTTGATTTGGCTGGGGAATGGCTGGGTACACTCCATACCTTCCCACTCAAGATCGAAAAGCATTTTCGTCTGGCAACCGAGCTGGTGAATGTGCAAGCCTGGGCAGTGCTGGTAGGCCACAAATACCCGGAATATGCTGACGAGGCAATGCGCATCGCCAAGCATCTACAAGATCACGCCAGCGAAATGGCATTTGAGACGCAATCGCCCATCCATAAAGATTTCCACTACGGGCACATCCTGGTCGATCGCGGCCTCAAGGTGATCGACTTCGATGAGATGCGCCTGGGCGACCCGAACTTCGATCTGGCGCATTTCTGTGCCAATTTGCACTTGCTGGCCTACCGGGTAAACGATTCGCCTTACCAGTTTTCTACGCTGCAAAGCGCCTTCTTGCGCGCCTATGCACGCGTGGCCGATTGGGAGCCGAATGAGCGCTTTGTGTACTTCTATGCCTATACCTGCCTCAAGATCATGAAGCAACTGTGCAGCGTGCGCGGCCTGCGCCCCCGCCCCGAAGGCGACGAGCAGCGCAAACAGGTGAAGCTGATGCTCGATCAGGGCATTGGCGCGCTGCCCAATGCCACGCGCCAGAAGCTTTCGAGCAAATTTGCCACCATGATTATGAACGACGAGCGGAAATAATCTGAAGTGCCCGGGTGCGTAGTGAATGTGCCCGCATGCATTACGCGATGTTCGCTATTCCACGAGCATAACAAACGACATGCAGCGCATTGGATATATCATTCGCAGCTATCCACGGCTGTCGCAAACCTTTATTGTCAACGAGATCCTGGCGCTTGAGCAGCTTGGGGTGCAGCTGCACCTGTTTCCAATTACAAATCCGCACGAGCCAATTGTTCAGGCGCAGGTAGCGTCCGTGCGCGCGCCAATCGATTACCTTGAGCAGGCGCGCGGGCGTGGCCCTGCGGCGCTACGGCGCGATCACCTGGCCTTGCTGCGCGCCGCGCCACAGCGCTATGCTCAGGCGCGGGCCTATGTGGCCTGGCGAGCTGATCTTGACCAGGGATATACCACGGCCACACGCGCCGAGTGTTTCGACCAGGCAGTGTACATGGCGGCGCTGTTGCGGCGCGAGGCCCAGGCAGGACGTCCGATCAGCCACCTGCACGCCCACTTTGCGCACGACCCGACGCTGATCGCGCTGCTGGTGCAGCAGCTGACGGGCATTTCGTTTAGTTTCACCGCACACGCACGCGACTTGGTGCAGATTCCGCCGCACAGCCTGAACGAGCGCATCGACCGTGCGACGGTGATGTTGACATGTTCGGCAACGAACCTGGACTATGTTGGGCAGGTTGTGCCCACGCGGCTACGCAGTAAGGTGCGGCTCATTCATCACGGCGTAAACTTGCAGGGCTTTACCCCGCGCTGGGAATATCCCGTGCTGTCAGTGGACGAGCAATCTGCGCCATCTGTGCCACGAATCGTCTCGGTCGGTCGTCTTGTAGAGAAGAAGGGCTTCCCCGACCTGATTCGCGCCTGTGCCGAGCTGAAACGCGCTGGTCTGCCATTCCACTGCGCGATCTATGGGGAAGGGCCGCTGGAAGGTGAACTTCGCCGCCTGATTGGCACGCTAGGGCTAGTAGACGATGTGACACTACCGGGCGCGTGTAGCCAGCAGGAGCTGATACCCGAGCTGCGGCGCGCTGATCTGTTCGCGCTGGCGTCGTTCGTCACCGACGACGGCGACCGCGATGGCGTGCCGAATGTACTGGTGGAGGCGATGGCATGCGGCCTGCCGGTGGTAAGCACCACTGTTGCTGGTATTCCCGAGCTAGTGCGTTCGGGCGTGAATGGGCTGCTGGTGCCGCCGCGCGATGTTGCGGCGTTGGCCGGAGCGTTGGCCGAGCTGCTGCGCGACCCTGAGCGCCGGGCGATGATGGCGCAAACCGCGCGTCGTACCGTGGTCGAACACTTCGATCTACAGGCAGCAGCGCGCCAGATTGCGGCAATTTTCGTAAGATCGCCAGCTCCAGCGTAAAATTCGCATTTCACAACGTTTGATCTATGTATATTCCAAACCAAGCGCGAAGGAACATGCGATGCAGCCCGTACACACCGAGCTGACTGCGCCAGAAATTACCGATACCCATCGGCAGGTGCAGCTCGCCCAGAATACTCAGCTGATGGGGCAATACCTCACGCCACTGTTTTTTTCCGATCATCCTGAGCATAGCGCCGACTGCCGTATTCTCGACATGAAATATGAAGTTGGCGAATATTGCACGCTCCTCTACCAGCTGGGGCCGCGCATGGTTATTGGAACCTTCCGCTGGGGCGCAGCCGAGGGCGAGCTACCCGCCAGTGCCCGGCTGATTGAGCCGCTGGGCATGCAGGTGTATAGCTTCGAGCAAGACCCGGCGTTGCCTGGATTGTCGACTGCGCTCGATCCACGGCGCATGCGTGCAGCACTGGTGAGCGCTTTGTCCGAATACCAGGGCGCTGAGCGCGAGCTGCTGAGTGTGCGCGCGCGGCCATTGCGCTACCGGCCCGGTAAGCGCTGCACCATGCGCTTCGATCTGCTTGAGCGAACCGCCGATGGTGCGCTGCGACGGCGCACACTCTACGGCAAAGCCTACCATCAACTGAATAAGGCCAGCTCGGTGTTTCACGAGATGCAGCTGCTTTCGGATACCGACGCCGTGCGCTCGGGCCGGGCGGTACTTGCGCCAGTGGTCGCGTTTTTACCCGACCAGATGCTCGTGCTGCAAGGCCCGGTCGAGGGCGAATCGCTTGAGATGCTGCTTGAAGGGCTGCAAGGCCAGGTCACCGCTGGCGATGCCCGTGGTTGGGCGGGCGTGCTGCGCTCGGCTGATGCACTCGCTGCCGTGCATACCTCAGGCGTCGCTACCGATCGTGAGCGCCCGATTGACAAAGAGCTCAAGCGCTTTGTGAAGCGCGCAGCACAGGCTGCTACCGTCGATGCCGACGCAGGGGCGCGGCTGCTGGCCCTGGCAAATGCGCTCCCGGCCTGGCTTGAGCATATGCCAGCCTGGGGCGAGCAAATAACGCTAGTGCATGGCGATTGTAAGCACAGCCAGTGCCTGCTGACGGATGCAGGTGTCGCCATTCTCGATTGGGATCATTGTGGCATGGCCGACCCGGCCACCGATATCGGTACCTACTTAGCTACCTTCCGACAGATGGGACTGCACCAGGCGCTCAAATCGGGCGGCTCGGCGGCGGCGGCAGCACGCACGGCCTGGCTGCGGGCGCTGGAAGATGCGTTCCTCGATGAATATGCTGCCGCCAGCGGTTTTGGTGAAGGATTCTACTTCCGCGCGCGCTGGTACGAGGCCGTGGCACTGATGCGTAAGGCATTGCGTGCCTTCTCGCGTGCGCCGCGATCGCCAATGCCGCTGGCGCAGGTTGATGCTGGCTGGGAAATTCTGCATGAACTACCGCCTGCCCAGGGGTAAGCGGCGCTGTTTTGAGGGGTGAGAAAAATGAGTGACGCCAAAGCCATACCGGTTACTAAAACCAAAGCCGAAAAGCCTGCCAAACAGCAGAGCGATCTGCGGCGCGTGCTTTCGATGCTCAATCGCTTCCTGGTCGGTAATCGCATCACCTTCGTGATTGCGATGGTAATGCTGGCGCTCAACTCGCTACTCGATAATCTGGCGGCCTACCCACTGCCGCTGTTCGTGGCCTATTTGAGCAAAAATACTGCGCCGCCACCCTTCGATGGCCCACTACTGGCTGGTTTGTTTGCTACCACCTACACGGCACTCGGCTTTATTGCAGCACTGGTGATTTTGCTGGCGTTTCTTTCCAGCGTCACCGATTCGCTTTCAGAAATATACCTCTCCAAGGGCGGTCGCCAGCTTGGCTACAACTTACGGGCCTCACTCTTCGGTCACTTGCAGAAGCTTTCGTTGGCCTTTTTTGGCCGCCAGCGCACTGGCGACCTGCTCACCCGCGTCACCAGCGATGTCAGTGCAATTGAGGTATTTTCGATCGACTCGCTGAAAGACATTGCTGGAAGCGTATTCACCCTGCTCTCGGCGCTAGCACTGCTGCTACTTGGCTCGCCGCTGGTGGCGTTTGTTGCCGTGCTGATGGTGCCAGTGCTCTCGGTTGTCTCGAACTACTTCGCTGATCGGATTAAGGCGCTTTCTAAGAAAGTACGCGCGCGTGAAGGCGAGCTGGCGGCCAGTACCCAGGAAATGCTCACCTCGATTCGCGTCATCCAAACCTACGGCAGCGGCGGTAATCAGCTCAAGCAGTTTGCAGACATCAGCCAGCAGACCATGGATACGGCCCTGCAAGCGGCCCGCTTGCAAGCCTGGTTCAGTGGCGTGTTTGGTGTGATGCAGGCCGTAACAATTGTGCTCGTGGCAGTGATTTTCACTACGCTGATGGGCTCACAGGGTTACGAGCCAGCCCAGTTGCTTACATTCGTTGGCATTATTACTAATACTTTCAAGCCCACCAAGCGCCTGATTAAGCAGTGGAACGAAGTAGGCAAAATTATTGCCAGCGTCGAGCGCATCGGCGACGTGCTGGATCGCAAGCCAGCGGTTGAAGACCGACCAGATGCCCAACAGGCACCACGCTTTCAGGGCTATATTGAGTTCAGTCATGTGAGCTTTGCCTATGTGCCCGAGCCAGAAGATGTGAAGGAGGGCCAGGTGGCGCAGCCGCGCCTGGCGTTGCGCGATGTGAGCTTTACGGTAGCGCCGGGCGAAGTGGTGGCGCTGGTCGGTGGCTCGGGCGCGGGCAAGAGCACGATTGTGCAGCTCTTGCCGCGTTTGTACGATCCACACGCGGGCGCAATTACCTTTGATGGGCAAGATATCCGCTCGTTCTCACTCGATTCGCTGCGCGGCCAGATGAGCATGGTGCTACAAGAGGCAATTCTGTTCACTGGCACGGTGGCAGAAAACATTGCTTATGGTCGGCAGAATGCCACGCGCGAAGAAGTTGTTGCGGCGGCGATGCAGGCAAGTGCCCACGAGTTCATTCAGAAAATGCCTGACGGCTACGACACCGTGCTGAGTGAGCGCGCCAGCAACCTTTCGGGTGGGCAGCGCCAGCGCATTGCAATCGCCCGTGCGTTCATTCGTAACACGCCCATCCTCATCCTCGATGAGCCAACCACCGGCCTGGATGCGGAATCGACTGAGCTGGTGCAGCTGGCGTTGCGTTCGCTAATGCGCGGGAAAGCGACGGTGATTATTTCGCACGATTTGAATCTCATTCGCCAGGCCGACAAAATTATTGCGATTAAAGAAGGCGCGATTGAGCAGGTTGGCTCGCATAAAGAGCTGCTGAAGCGTGGCGGCTTGTATGCTGACCTGTACAATAAGCAGTTTGGGCAGGTGGTGCAGGAGCAGGGCGGCCAGATGAAGTCGGGCACAACGTCGACATCGCTGCCCGCACCATTGCCGGTAGCCACGATTGCACCTGTTGATGAAGATGATGATGACGTGCCACAGGTGACGCCCAGGGCATTCCAGACGCTGATTGGCAAGGCGTTGCCCGCCCCAGCCTCGCAAAAAGCCTTCCAGACTCTGATGATGCAGGCGGTGGTGCCGCCGCCACCGCCTGCGACGCCTGCCCCTGTAACGCCCGCACCCGCAGCACAAAACGCCACGCCGGCAACGCCTGCTGCACCTGCTGCCCCAGCCCCGGTAGCGCAAGACGCACGCCCGGCTCCGGCACCTTCGGCGCGCCACGCCCAGGTGATGCGCATCGTGCCACTGGCACCACCTCAAAGTGATGCTGCCCCAACGGCTGAGCCAGCACCACCAGCAGCTCCAGCGCCAGTGGCTCCGGCTGAAAAGGCTGCGAGTGCTGCGCCAGCGGCAACCCCAAGCGCTAGCACGCCATCAACAAAAGCGCCGTCGACACCGCCCGTGCCAGCACCGGTGGCACAAGCCCCGGTGGTGCCGCCTGCTTCATCAGCGCCGCCGCGGCCCGCCCCTACTGCCGCAACTGGGCGCACTGAGCTACAGCCTGCTGCGAATATCGATGGCCGCTCGACGATGCGTTTTGGCGAAGAAGATCTACGTGATCTGCGCGCCAGCACCAGCCCGGCCACACCAGCGGTGCAGGCGGGCCAGGCAGGGCGTTCGGGCTTGCGCGGCGAGCGGCTGGATCTGTTGCAGAGCGCTGCCTTCCAGGAAGAGTTCCCAAGCGTGCGCACCGCCTTCGACGCACAAAGTATGCGCGAGCACATTCAGGCCGCGCTGTTTGGCAAGGCTCGCCTGAACTATGTGATCGAAAAGTGTGAGCTTGACCAAGCGACCTACCTGCCTGGCGAGGGGGTGGCGCTGCGCTACGAGGTTACTGCCAAAGATCGAATAACCCTGCAAACGATCGAGCCAATGGTCATTGGCATGGTCTTCCCCAACCAGCTAGCCTGTGCGCTCTATATGCGCGACAAGCTGGCACCGCTGGTAGAATTGATGCGTGGTCGGCCCGAGATAACGCCGTTCGCCACACCGGCTGCGATCATCGAGCCGCTGCATATGATCTTGCATGTCTTCCCAATCGATGGCGAGTTGCCCGCGCTGGTGCCAGCCACCGACCCGCAGCGCATGGTTGAGCTGTTCTGTGAGACGCTGCCCGAGGCAGCCGAAAATACCTTCGATGTCGAGCGCTGCAAGGTTGAGCTAATTGACTATGCGCGGCGCAACCGCTCGGTGCTGCGCTACAGCATCGATGGTAAGCAGCCTGGCAGCGCCCGTGCCGAGCGACGGTTCGTGTACGGCAAGGTGTTTAACGACCAGGCTGGTGCGCTGGCTCAGCCAGTAACCGCCGCATTGCGCGAAAGTGTTCGCACCGTTCGCGGCGGCGCGCAGTTTGCCGTGCCGCGTGCGCTGGCCTGGCGCCCCGACATGCAGCTCTCGCTACTTGAGGCTATTCCGGGCAAACCGCTGATCTCCGATCAGCTCAAGGCGCGGCTACGCGGCAAGCCACTGCCCCAGGGCATGCTCTCGCTGGAAGAGATGATCGCTGTGTGCGCCCAGATCGCCGTGACGATGCACACCTCGAACATCAAGCTCGGCCGCCGCCGCACGCTCGACGAGGAGCTGGCTACCCTGCGCAGCGGCGTGGCCGACATGCAGCGCTATTCGCCCGACTTGGCCGTGCGCCTGAGCAGCTGGCTTGATCAGCTGAGCGCCTACGCTGAGCAGTCCGATGCCCTGCCAATCGGCTTCTGCCACGGCGATTTCACCTACACCCAGGTCATCTTTGAAGGCACGCAGTCCGGGCTGGTCGATTTCGACTCGGTGTGCCAGGCCGAAGCCGCGCTTGACCTGGGACACTTCCTGGCCTACCTGCGCGTGGCAGGTGCCAAGGCTCAACAGCTCGCTTCGGGTGCGCCGAACACGCTGGTCAATGATCTGCGCGAGCAGTTCCTGCAAACTTACATCCGCAGCATGGGCGCGCAGGTCGAAGACATTGAACGGCTGCGCGTGCGGGTGTCCGTATATCAGATGGTGAGCTTGCTGCGCCGGGCGCTACGCAGCTGGCAGAAGTTCAAGGGCAGCCGTCTTGAGAGCGCGCTTGCGGTGATTGAGGAGGAAATGGCGTGTCTACCACAGCTCGATTATTAAGTGCCGACCAGCGGCGCGCAATTTCTGCGGGGCTGCACCGCTTCATGCATGCGCCTGGCTGGCTTGGCCCGGCTGGCGATGCCGACATGGTACGCGCCGCGCTGGCAGCTACACCGGCGTTCGCCAATGGCGCGCTCGACGTGCGCAAGCTCAGCGTAAAGCGTATGCGTCTGAAGAAGGGCCAGGAAGGCTGGACCGGCCAGTACGAGATTACTGTGCAGGCCCCCGGTGAACCCGAAGCACGCACCAGCTTGCTGGCTGGTCGCCTGGTGCCGCCCGGCTTTGCCGAGCCGTCGGCAGTGAATGATACAGCATTTGCTGACCCGGCCTGGCGCGTGTACCTGCCCGCGCTGCGGCTTGAGCTACAGCACCAGCCCGCCGACCCGGCGCTACCTGCGCTGCCGTTGCTCACCGACCCAGCCCAGGCGCGCGTTCTGCTCGAACATGGCGTGCGTGCCTGCTCGCCCAACTACGCCGATCTTAGCATCGCGAGCGTTACCATCCGCCACTTGCGCTATAAGCCCGGCAGCCGCGCCACGGTCGTCTATGGCGTTGAGTACGCGCCCGAGCACGCCGACCGCGGTTGGCCGCCGATTATGGTGGCAAAAACCTACAGTGGCAGCAAGGGCAAAAACGCCTACGAAGGCATGGCCGCGCTGTGGCATTCGGGCCTTTCGAGCGGCGAAATTGTGACACTGGCCGAGCCATTGGCCTACCTGCCCGAGCAGAAAGTGCTGGTGCAAGGCCCAATTTATGAAGATCAGACGCTCGAAGATTTACTGAAAGCCGCCGTGGCCGCCAACACCCCGGCAGCCCTCGCCAATCTGGCGCATTTCATGGGCAAAACCGCCGACGGACTGGCGGCGCTGCATACCTCGGGCGTGCGCTATGGCGAGACGATCACCTGGGAAGACGAGCTGTCCGAGGTGCGCGAGGTAATCGCCCGGCTGGCTGGCATGGTGCCTGAGCTGGCCGATGCCGCCGAGCCGCTGCTTCAGCACCTTGAGGCGGTTGCGGCCACTGCCCCACCCGATCCGATTCTGCCCGCGCATCGCGCATTCCGCCCGGCGCAGGTGCTGCTCTACAACGACACGATCGGCTTTATCGACTTCGACGGCTTTGGCCAATCCGAACCCGCGCTCGACCTCTCGCGCTTTACGCGTAAAACCCGCGCGCTGGGTATGGACGCGGCCAAAGTTGATGCGAACAGTGCCGAAGGGGCCGCGCGCCAGCAGCAAATGGAAGCGATCTGCGAGGCGTTTTTGCAGCGTTATGAACAGCATACGCCAGCCTCGCGCCAGCGCATCGCCCTGTGGGAAACGCTGGATCTCCTGACACTGGTGCTCTATTGCTGGACGAAAATTGAACCCGAGCGCCTGCCTGCCAATATGGCGCTGCTTGAGCGCCACCTGGAGGTCAGCGGCCTGCTGAATGGCTGACGAAGTATGGCCATCGCGCTGGCCCGGCGATGATGTGCCCGACATTCCCGCAGCAATCTAGCGTGTGAAGGAAAAGCATCATGACAAGCGGCACTCTGGATGGTTTGCCCGAGTCGGAAGTTACGGCAGGATTGTATAAGTTAGCTGCACTCCCTGCGTGGCTGCTCGCACCATTGCAGGCCAAACCGGTCACTGCGGCGCTGCGCCAGGCCATCCCCGAGTTTGGCAGCGGCGCGCTTGAGCTGAAAAGCTGCAAAATCAAGCGCATGCTGCTGAAGGGCGATGGACATTGGGCTGGCACCTATGCGCTTGGTATCGAAGGGCCGGAAGGCAAGCAATCGCTGGCGCTGCGTGGCACCTTCACCCCGCCTGCGCTGCGTGCTATGCCACTGCCAGCGGCGACGCCAGATGTACCGTTGGGGGCTGAGGGTTGGCGGCTTGTATTGCCCGAATTTGGCCTTGAGCTTGTGCCCGAGCCGCCCGAAAGCGAGCTAGCCGCTATGCCCCTGCTCACCGACGCCGAAGCCGCGCGGGCAATGCTTGAGCAGGGCATTCGTGAGAACACCTACCCAGATATGCAGATCGCCAGCTGCCAGCCCGAGGTGCTAAGCTACAAGCCTGGCAGCCGCTGCACGCTGCGCTACCACCTGGCCTACCCGCCCGAATTGGCCGCGCGCGGCTGGCCCGCCAGCGTCATCGCCAAAACTTACCGCAAAGATAGCAAGGGCCGCAATGCCTACGAGGGCATGGTGGCGCTGTGGAAGACGCCATTGGCAAGCGGCAGCACCGTGACGCTGGCCGAGCCGCTGGCCTATATTCCTGAGCATAAGGTGATGGTACAAGGCCCGGTACCCGCCGAGCAATCGCTGGAAGATATGCTGAAAGATGCGCTGACCGCCGACACACCCGAGGCCTATGCCGAGCTGCACGGCTACATGATTCGCACCGCCGCCGCGCTGGCCGCCTTCCACCAATCGGGTGTGCGCTACGGCGCAACCGTCACCCTCGATGAGCGCTGGGCTGAGCTGCACGAGCTGCAAGCGCGCCTGTCCACGGCAGTTCCCGAGCTGAACGGTGTAGTTACACCGCTGTTGGAGCAGCTCGAAGCGCGCGCCATTGCGACCCCGCCCGATGCCGCTGTGCCAACGCACGGCACCTTTAACCCCGAGCAGGTGCTTATTAGCGGCCCGCACATCGGCATTATCGACTTCGACGACTTTTGTATGGCCGAGCCTGCGCTCGATGTTGGCCTGTTCATCGCCGCAATTAAGGATATTGGTATGAATGCGCTTGATGATGAGCAGGCGCTCAACCTGGCAGCCCGGCGCGCGCGTCTTGCGCGCCTCGATGCGATCGGCGATGTGTTTCTTACCTTCTACGAGCGCCTGGCGCCAATTTCGCGTGAACGTGTGGCGCTGTGGCAGGCATGGAGCTATCTGCGCGACACGCTTCATTTCTGGGTGAAAGCCAAGCCTGCCGAACCTGATAATGGCCTGCTGATGCTGGTAAGCTTGCTACAGCACATTGGCATCTTCCCACCGCCCGATCCACAGGCTGCCGCAGCCGTAACCGAGCGCGCGCGCCGCCGCGCAGGTATTCCATCTGCACGCTATATGGCTTATGCCAGCGCGCTGCTGGGTGGGCTGGCGGTAAGGGCCGATGATCTGAGCGAGCTACTGGGCATGGCTGCGCCGCTGCTGGGATAGTGCATAGCTACAACCTGCTAACCCGCAATAGAGCGAGGTTTTGACGATGGACATGGATATTACCACGGCGCTTTCGGGGCATGCTGGCCTACCGGGCGTGCAGTGGCTGCTGAATGAGGAGCCGACGCGCGCGGCGCTGCGTGCAACCTTGGCCGCTATGCTCGAACCGGGCGTAGCGATTGGCACGCTGAAGCTCGACCGGGCGAAGTATAAACCTGGCCGCTATATGCAGACCTATTATGCCGTTGAGCTGACTGACGCCGCTAGTGCGCACACGCGCCTGATTGAGGTGAACTGGCTGCCGCCCGGCAAGCCCGACCCGCGCGGTGCTGCCGACGGCATTCCCGCAATGCAGGCTGAGATTATTGAGCGTGGCCTGGCTGCACCCTTCCGCACCCTGGCTGCGGAGAATGCCGCATGGGGCATGTGGGTGCAAGCATTCCCACTCGATGCCGAATATCCCCAACTGGCGCGCCTAGCCGACCCGGCCTATGTGCATGGATTGCTGGCCGATGCGCCAGCCGTGCGCTCGACTGCAGCAAGCTACCGCATTACGCCGATTCGCTACCGGCCCGGGCAGCGCCATGTTTTGCGCTACGACCCGCTGGATGCACAGGGTACAATCGACGCTACTCGGACACTGTTCGCCAAAACGTACAATAGCGAGAAAGGCGCGCGCACCTTCAAAACGGCTACAACGGTCTCGGAATGGCTGGCCCAGCAGCAGATTGGCATTGGTGCGGCGCGGCCATTGGCCTACCTACCTGCCGATAACCTGGTGCTCTACCCGCGCGTCAGCGGCACACCGCTGTCTGATCTGCTGCGCGAACCCGGCCCGGCCACCGACGCGCATTTGCGCGCGGCGGGCGCAGCAATTCGCGCGCTGCACGCTACGCCCGAGTCGCTGGTAGAATTGCAGCCGCATTCCTTCGCCAAAGAGGTGAAGAGCATTCTCAGCGCGGCGGAGTATGTTCACCCGCTGCGGCCCGACACTGGCGCGGCGATCAAGGATCTGGTGGCACGTGCCCAGGCGTTGCACGAGCGTCTGCCAGCGGTAACGCCCGCGTTCGCCTATGGCGATTTCAAGGCCGATCACCTATGGATTACCCCGGCGGGCATGACGCTGATCGACTTCGACACTTGCTACCTTTCCGACCCGATGATCGACCTGGGCAAGTTCCTGGCCGATATTCGCTTCTGGTATGCCGGGTATGGGCAGGCAGGCGCTGCCGAGGCACAACAGGCATTTCTCGCGGGCTACGGCGCGCTTACCCCCGAGCAGCAGGTGCGCGCGCGGCTGTATGAGGGGCTGGTGCTCACTAAATCGACGGTGCGGCGCGTGAAGCTGTTCGACCCAGCGTGGGGCGCGCGCGTAGGCGCGCTGATTGCGCAGGCAGTTGATGCGATAGCGCAGGCCGAGGCAGCGGTCTAAATGTCAACTAATGAGGTGGTACGGCGCAGCTGCCATCGTCGCAGTTCGCATCAGCGGTAGGCGGGCTAACCATCGTTAGCGGGTGCGCATCGGCCCAGGCTTGCTCAAGCGCTTGTAGAAATAGCGCGGTCGGCTGCGCCCCAGAAATCCCATAGCGCTCATCGATCACGAAAAAAGGCACGCCGCCAATCCCGAACGTGCGGGCGCGGGCCTCGTCGGCGCGTACCTCGGCGGCATATGCATCGCCCGCTAGTGCGGCGCGCACGTCGCTTTCGGCTAACCCTAGCTCGGTACCCAGCGCAACCAGCGCTGGGCGGTCGCCAATTGCCGCGCCCTCGGTAAAATAGGCACGCAGCAATCGTTCCTTCGCTTCAGCTTGCAGCCCATGCGCCGCCGCCAGGTGAATCAGCTGGTGGGCATCGAAGGTATTGCCAGGGCACGCAATATCGAGCCGGTAGGCCAGCCCCTCGTGTGCGGCAAGCTCGCTCACATGCGCATTCATCGTGGCGGCGCGCTCGGTACTTACGCCCATCTTCTGTGCCAGCATATCGTTCAGCGAGCCGGACGTGCTACGTGGCGCGCCTGGGTCAAGCTCGAAGCTGCGCCATAGCACCTGTACCTCATCGCGATGCGCAAAAAGCTCTAATGCCGCCTCGAAGCGGCGCTTGCCAATGTAGCACCATGGGCATACGACATCCGACCAGATCTCGATATTCATCGCCTTGTTCCTCTACTCACCGGTGCGGGCAATACCATGTTCGTAGCGGTCAATGGTAGGCAGAAACATCCGATTTGTCAATTACACGCGTTCCGCAGTCGCCCGCGTTTGCGGCATAGTGCCTGCGGCAGCATAGTATCGAACTGTTTTTGTGGGTGTTCCGCTGTTCGCGCAAAGCGCGAACAGCGGAACACCCACTAAGAACGTACCGCTGATTACTTGATTTGCTCGTGCGGCGCCTGGCTACGCCAGGCACCACACGAGCAAACGTAAATTCGAGGCTTGTATCTTCTGCGTTTAGTATGCTGCTAACCCAGCGGCACCAGCAGGTAGGCCGCTCGCTCCTGGCAGGGCTTGCAGGCTCCCATCGGCTTGAACTGCGAAGGCGCTGATACTATTACCACGTGCATTGCGAACATACAGGAACAGGCTATTATTGCTCAGCGCCATGTCGGTTGGGCCGTCGCCAGTCAGGCCGGTACGACCGTCGGGTGTGAGCAGGGTGAGGTTCCCATGCTCGCTAATGCGGAACCCTGAGATTGAGTTGCTGCTCGCAGCGGCGTTGGCAGTGTAGGCATAGCGCCCATTTTTGGTTACTACCACCCAGCACGCAGCTCCCTGGAATGTTTGTGCCGAGGCGCTTCGTACCGTGAGTGTGCCATTATCTTTCAGCACATACGATGATGCAGCACTGAGCCCATTTTGCCCACCACCAGCCTCGGATACGACGAGCTGGTTGCGCTTGCCGAAGGCGAAGCCAAACGGTACCGCGCCAGCGGAATGATTCACGATTGGGCCAGTAGCTAGCCCGTTCTTGCCAACGCGATAGGTGTCGATTGTCTGAGTGGCGCGCTCGGTTACGACTAGCGCATCGCCATCTGGGCTGAATTGCACCTGCGCAGCTGCGGTTGCACTGCCGCTAAGCGGGCGCGTTGAGTTTGCGATAGGCGCTAGCTGCCCATGCTGGGCGCCGCTGAAGCCAGTAATATTACCCGCGCCGTCAGCATTCAATACATAAAGGAGATCCTTGTGAACAGTCAGGCTGGTTGGACGCAAACCACCAGAAGGTACCCGCTGCGTCAATACCAACCGTTCATGCCGAACGCGAAAGACCGAAATATCGTTGCTACCCGCGTTTACCGCAAACAGCCACTGGTGGTTTTCACTGAGTATCAACGCTCCCTGCGAGCCGAGCCCGGTGCCTGTACCGGTGCCACCGGTGGAGTAGCTGCCAGCGAGGGTAAGCGCGCCATCGGCGGCGCGGTTCCAGGACATAACCGCATTACCGTTAGGTGAATTGGTGAGTATATAAACGGCGCCAGAACTATCCGAGTTTGCCGAGGCAACCCCAATATTAAGAACGATAAACGCCGTAAATATACCGATGATCAGGCGAAAAGCGTGAGAAAGATGCGAGCGTGTCATGAAACACTCCTTGCATAGTAATGCTGAACCATAAGTCAGCAGTACATTGATGTCGAGTGAAGCAGTGGAATTACGCCCGATCGCTGCGTTTTTCCGTGTATAATATGCTTCTGCAACAAAGTCTAGGCTACGATGATTTTGTTACACCCTTCATGCAGGATGTTTGACAGCACATAATAAACCTTGTACCCTTGCCCTGACGACCTCACCGAGCCTCTGGGAGCAGCAACCAATGCCATCGCTACTCATTGCGACAACCAATCAAAATAAGCTGCGCGAGTATGCCGCGATCTTTGCTGGCTTACCGCTCGAGCTGCGCACGCTGCGCGACCTTGGTATTACCGACGATGTTGACGAAACTGGCGCGACTTTTGCTGAAAATGCACGCCTCAAGGCTGCGTTCTACGCGGCGCGCAGTGGTCTGCCCGCCTTGGCTGATGATTCCGGGCTGGAAGTACACGCGCTGGGCGGTGAGCCGGGGGTGCGCTCGGCGCGCTACGCCGGGCCAGGTGCCAGCGACGCCGACCGCAATGCGCTACTCTTGCAGAAGTTAGCGCATGTGCCATTTCATGCGCGGCTGGCGCGCTTTGTGTGCGCCATTGCACTCGGCTTGCCCGATGGTACACTCGAAGATGTTGAAGGTTCACTTCCTGGTGTCATCGATATGGCTCCGCGTGGCACCCATGGCTTTGGCTACGACCCGCTGTTCTACGTGCTAGACGAAAATGCTACCCTGGCCGAGCTGCCGCCGGAACGAAAAAATGCTATTAGCCACCGGGCGCAAGCGGCCCGTGCTGCTCGTGTTGTACTTGAGCGCTGGGTAGCACAGGGACTGCTATAAACGATAACCAATATACCAGGAGGGAATAGATATGAGTACCGCTGTATTACCACGCGACCAGATGGCACCAGAATATACCTGGGATACCGCCAGTGTGTTCCCGAATGACCAGGCGTGGGAAGCCGAGATTACACGCATTATTGATGCGCTGCCTGGGATTGAGCGCTTTCAAGACCATTTAGGCGATAGCCCAGCCACGTTGTTAGCCTGGTTTGAAACTAGCGAACGGCTGCTCAACGCCGCCCATCGCGTCTACTTCTATGCCAGCATGTTCCACAATACCAATACCGCCGATCAGCAGGCTGCGGCGAAGGATGACCGCGCTTCGGGCCTGATTGCGCGCGTATATACTGCCGTATCATTTGCCGAGCCTGAGCTGCTGGCGCTAGGGATCGAGCGCCTGCGCGCGTGGGTGCGCAACGAGCCGAGCCTGGCGAACTATGCCCACTATGTCGATCAGCTTGCACGCCGCCAGGCGCATATCCGCTCCGCCGAAGTCGAAGAGTTGCTGGGCCTGGTACAAGAGCCATTTGGTGCCGCCGAGTCGATTCATGGGATATTGTGCGATGCCGATCTGCGTTTTGCACCAGCGCATACCGCCAGCAATACACTGGAGGTAGCCCAGGGTAATATCAGTGCCCTGCTCGCCAGCCCCGACCGCGAAACGCGGCGCACCGCCTGGCAGAGCTACGCCGACGCTCACCTGGCGCTCAAAAACACCATGGCAACCTGCCTGGCCAGCGGGGTGAAGCAGCATGTCTTTGTTGCGCGGGCGCGCCGCTACGATTCGGCGCTTGAGGCGGCGCTCTCCAGCAATTTCATTCCGCTAGAAGTGTTCCATAATCTGATCGATACCTACCGCCGTAACCTGCCGATCTGGCACCGCTACTGGCGCGTGCGGCGGCGCGCCTTGGGCTACGACACGCTGCACGTATACGATATTAAAGCCCCACTTTCGGGCAAGATGCCGCAGGTACCACTTCAGCAGGCCATCGATTGGATCGGCGCAGGCATGCTGCCGCTCGGCGACGAGTATGTGAGCGTGCTACGCGATGGCGTAACCGAGCAGCGCTGGGTCGATGTGTACCCAAACCAGGGTAAACGCATGGGCGCATACTCGCACGGTGTGCCCGGCACACATCCCTTCATCCTTATGAGCTACAACGACGATATTTTCAGTATGAGCACCCTGGCGCACGAGCTGGGCCACTCGATGCACTCGTACTACACTTGGCAGAATCAGCCGCTAACCTATGCTGATTACACGATTTTCGTAGCTGAGGTTGCATCGAATTTTAACCAGGCGCTGGTGCGCGCGCACCTGCTCGAAACGAACCACGACCGCGATTTTCAGGTAGCAGTGATAGAAGAAGCGATGTCGAACTTCCATCGCTACTTCTTTATTATGCCCACGCTGGCGCGATTTGAGCTTGAGCTGCACGAGCGTGCCGAACGCGGCGAGGCGCTCACCGCCGACAGCATGATTGCACTGATGGCCGATTTGTTTGCCGAAGGTTATGGCGACGGGGTCGAAGTCGACCGCGAGCGGGTTGGCATTACCTGGGCGCAGTTTTCAACCCACCTGTACTCGAACTTCTATGTATATCAGTATGCCACGGGCATCGCCGCCGCCCACGCGCTTGCCGATGGCGTGCTCAAGCAGCAGCCCGGCGCAGTCGAGCACTACCTCGCCTTCCTGAAGGCAGGTAATTCGCTGTACCCGCTTGATGCACTGAAGCTCGCCGGGGTCGATATGACCACGCCCGCCGCGGTGGAAAGCGCCTTTGCGACGCTGGCGGGCTATGTCGATCGGCTAGAGCAGCTACTTGCCTGATGCCTGCTATATCACCATTGTCGCTGCTGCTTGGTGATAGGGTGTGCTGAGTAGGCCATCACCAAGAAAGGGATGCAATGGCCTGGTGAAGCGCCAGCCAGGATTACATGTTATCGGGTTCGAGGTAGAAGCTCAGTGGATAGTTGGCCGCGCGGGCGACGCTATGCGCCTGGTACACGCGCTCGCGGGCTTCTTCGTAGGGCAGCGTCGTTACGAGTGCCTCGCCCCGGTGGTGGGCTTCGAGCATTATTGCCTCGGCGTGCTCAATCGGCAGCTCGAAGATCGTGAGCAGCACCAAGATCACAAATTCCATCGGCGTCACATCATCATTCTCGATGATGACGCGGTACGGGCGCTCAAGCTCTTCGTCATTCACGACGATAAACTCAATGTCGGTGGTTGTTTGTGGTGGCGCAATATCGATTGCTGGCGTTGTCATAGCATTTGATCTATTGGTGTTTCCGCTTTCATTATAATGCAATTTGCGGGCGGTTTCCAGAATCGCCCCGTTTTGCCCGTGAGGTGTCGACGGTCAATTCTATCGGGTATTTGGTGCCTGCGGCGCTCAACTCGCGCGGCGCGGCGCGCTAAATACCCCAGACACCTCCACTGCTGGATGCGCTGCCTTTGCTACCTAACCTGCGCAAACCAGCGGTGCGCGCTATCCTCCTCGAGTGCCTGTGCGTATGGCTGGCGCGGCCAGCTAGCCTCCATATCGCTGCTGCCTGCCATATGCCTGCCGCAGCGGTCTGCTTTTTCATAACTCCTCGTATCAACAGTGCAATGTCACGACTATACCGCAGCATCCTCCCTCTCAATCAGGCATATTTTGCCATCCTGGTATCTATGAACTTACAGGACTTACGTGGCACCCCGCATCTTCAGCATGCTGCCGCAGACAGCATAGTATTTCGACCGTATTGGTGTAGTTTTTCGCGCATAGCGCGAAAAACTACAGCAAAATAGAAAGTACCGCGCTGCCGCAGGCAACACACCGACTGCGTAAGCCCTGTAACTTAGCAACCGACATGCACGTATTTCTGGCGGATATACAATTATACGCATGTGAACTGGAGCACCAATGGAACTAACCTTTCGTGCAGCACTTCCGATAGATGCTGAAGTGGTAATCCCGCTGATCTACAGCTCAGGCCCGTATCAGTTTGAGTATGTCTTCACGTGGCCACCTACCACAGCCGAGCAGTTTTTATTGTGGGCGTTTGTTTCGGGCAAGGGGCTGTTCGGCTATCCGATCTACACGGTGGCCCTGGCTGGCACGCGCCCGGTTGCCATTAGTGCCGGTTATGGCCGCCAGGAGGGGAAAGTGTTTGAGCGGCAGATGTTGTGGCAATTTGTGCGGTTCTACGGAATGCGGCAGACGTGGCGTGTAATACAGCGTGGCCTCGAGCTAGATGCGTTGACGCCTTTTCCCGAGCCGGGGATGTACTACATCGCACAACTAGGGGTGGCAGAAGCAATATGGGGCCAGGGGATTGGCACCGCCTGCCTACAGCATCAGATCACACTAGCGCGCGAATGCGGCTACCAGCGGTGTGCGCTAGATGTGGCAAGCACAAACCCACGCGCCCAGGCACTGTACGAACGAATGGGCTTTACGGTGACACAGGAACGTGCTGCACCACCAGCAGCAGCGACGCAACACGTGCCAAATATTCGGCGTATGGAGCTATGGCTCGCATAGCAGGCATGGAAGCGGCTGGTCAGTTAACGTTGACCCTGCGCTTTTGCTTTAGATCGGGCTGCGCCCATGCGCGAAAAGAGGTATTTGAGCAGCGGCTTGCGAATACTTAGCCAATCGCGCTCAAGGTCGGCGTCACCGCTTGCTCGATTTGGACTGTAACGTTCACTCACATACGCATCAACGATGCGGTCAATTGCATCGCGCTCGGTGGGCAGGGCGCGCCCCAGCTCATTGCCATATTCGTAGGGTGTGCGCTGGGTGGTATAGGGTAAGCCTGCCCACCCGGCCATGCGGGCGAGCCGCGTATAAGCTGCATTCGCGGGCGAAAGACCCTGCACCTCGCGGCGTAGCGACAGCAGAAAGAGACCCACCGCTGCCAGCAGCGCCGCCAGCACACCGCCGCCAATCGTCAGCTGGCGCAAGCGTTCCTGGGCTTGGAGCTCGGCCTGGGCGCGGCGTAATGCTTCGATGCTCAGGCTTGCATCACCCGAGCGGAGTTCTTGTTCTTCCAGCAGTCGCTGCAACCGCGCCTCGGCATCGCTTTGCGAAATCGGCGGAGTATCCAGGCCACTATTCGGGCTGGTAGTATCGTTTTGTGGCAGCGCCGGGCGCGCAGGCACGCTGGCATACGATGCCGGGGTTGGCTCGAAACGCTGCCAGCCATAGCCAGGAAAATACACCTCGGGCCAGCTATGGCCTACGCTCTCACGCACCACATACGCATTCAGCTTGGGGTCGAGCGTGCCACCAGCATAACCCTGAGCCAGGCGCGCGGGCACATTCAACGAGCGCAGCAGCACAACCATGGTCGTAGCGAAATCGTCGCAGTAGCCCCGTTGCGCAGAAAATAAGAAATAATCGACCCAGTCGCGGTCTTCTGGTGGTTGCGGCCGGGTTTCGTCATAGGTAAGTGTGCGCAGGTAATCCTGAATCGCCTTAGCCCGGTCATAGGGATTAATTGCCCCAACTTGCTGAATGATCTCAATCGCTTTGGCGCGTGTGCGATCGGTGACAGAGGGCGGCAGCTGAAGATAATGATTCTTTACCCAATCGGGGTATTGGTCGCCAGCAAGGCGCAGGCTTTGCTCATCGACCGTGGAAATATATGCCGATACAGTGTATGGTTGCCCAGCCTGTAACGGCGTATCGGCGAAAATGGCCGCCGTTTCATCGAAATTTGGTACGGTATTCCCGTTGTTGGTGACTAAGACGCCATTCTGTACCAGCACTGGTAGGGTGGCCGAGGCAAACTGCCCACCGAAGATCAGCAGGTCGTTGTTGGTATCATTCGCCATTTGTATGGTTTGCGTAATCAGCGTTCGCCCGGCAATATCGGCCTGTGGCACCTGCACGCCAGGTGGAATTGGGCTGCGCGCCTGGATGTCGGTGGTGTAGCCAAGCTCGGCGCGGGCACGTTCGCCCACAGTGTTATCCCAGCCCTGACCGGTATATTTATCTTTTGTTACGGCGCGCCAGTAATCGTATTTGGCGGAGCGAATATGCATAACTTCGGCATCGCCAAGCGCGCGCGGCCCACCTGCCCGAATGGTGCCCGAGGCAAATGCGCCGCCGCCGCTACCAGCCGGTGCATTGATCGTACTGAATGCTTTTTCCCAGCCTTCGCGGGCGGCGGTGAGCGGCACGCTAATGATGCGCCAGGCGCGCGTTACCTGGGTGCTACTCACGGTGCCTGGCAGAATGCTGGTAATGAGCACAATCGCGCTGCAAAATAAGGTTGCAGCCATGAGGAAACGCCAGGGCATAAATTCGGGGTATTCGACAGCTGTGGCTTGCCAGCGCTGCTGATGCCGCACCACATTCTGATGCACAATGACTAGAAGCGCGCTGCCGAGGAATATGAAGAACAGCTGGTTCGGTTTGGGCGAGGCGAAGGTATAGTTCACCAGAATAACCAGAGCGTTGAGAATGACTGCCCACCAGGCATGTCCCGAGCGAAAGAGCAGCCAGCCAGTGGCGTAGCCCAGCGCCCATACCAGCAGCGCGAGGGCAACAACAAAGAGCACAATATCTTCGCCACGGCCCCCAGCCTGAAGCACGCGCAGCCAGATCATCGCGCGGATTAAAACCTCGCTCGCCCAGTCGCCCCATGTCACCAGCCGGGTACCAACCGCTGGCCCAAGCTCGCGCCCAACCTCACGCATCAGCAGTGCGCCCACGTTCTGGATTGACCATGCCAGGCCCAGGGCTGCGCTTAACAGGTGGGCGAGCGGCCCGGGCAGCCAGCGAAATTGCGCGAACACGATGCCAAGCAACAATGCCGGTAGCGCAACAATCGTAAGAATGTCGAGCCCTTCGGCCCAATTCGAGGTGGCGATGCTGCGTGTAACCGACCAGAGCATCAGCGCAGCCAGCAACCCGCCAGGCACAATCACCGGCAGGTTCCAGCGCATATACCAGGGGATAGCCGGGCGTAGTGCCCGGGGTGTTGCAACCATAGCGTACCTTATCGTAAGGGTTCGGTCTCAGATGGCGTACATTCGTGCATTATGGCAGCTCGGGTAGCTGAAAGAGCGCGCAGGCGTTTTGCCATACCGCGTTCGCAAGTACATCGAACGGCACATCGCGTAATGCTGCAAGCTGCTCGGCCACGAGCCGCACGTTGCCCGGCTCGTTGCGCCGCCCACGGAATGGATGCGGCGAAAGGTACGGGCTATCGGTTTCGGTAAGGATGCGATCAATCGGTGTGCGTCGTGCGACATCGTGTAGCTCAACAGCTTTTGGAAAGGTCACTGGCCCGCTGAACGACAGATGAAACCCAACCTCAAGGCAAGATTCGGCATATTCCCAATTGCCGGAAAACGAATGCATAATGCCGGGCTGCCCGTGCGCCGCATCGCGCAAAATGCGCACCGTATCGGCTTGCGCTTCACGGCTATGAATCACTACTGGCAGCGCCAGCTCGCGTGCAAGCGCTAATTGCTCGCGGAATAGCTGTTCTTGCTGGGCATGCGGCGCGCGATCGTGGTAATAATCCAGCCCAATCTCGCCAATCGCTACAACCTTAGGGTGCGTGGCTAGCTGCCGGATCTCGGCAAGCCAGCTTGCGTTGGCCTCGGCAGCATAGTGCGGTTGAATGCCAACCACCGCGTAGATGCGCGGGTCGCTTTCGGCGAGCTGCACAGCTGCGCGCGACGACTCGCGGTCGTAGCCAATTTCGATCATCCGCATCACACCGTGGCTTAAGGCACGCTCAAACACCGCCGCCCGATCGGAATCGAACTGCGCAGTATGCAGATGCATATGGGTATCAATCAGCCGGGTTGCTATATTCATAGCGGCCATTGTACCACGGAACGCTGCGACAATACGGTGTAAAGGTGAGAAAATGATGAGCGATGTTCATAGAGTATGATACAATAGAGAGAGCGATCGAAACTACCTCGTAATTGCTCAATTAGACCTGATTATTGGGCCGCTTACCGGCCTTCGTAAACAAATGAACGCTTCTACACGTGTACTTGTCGTTGAAGATGATTTGCATATTTCCAATCTCATTACCATGCTTTTGGAAGATGCGGGTTACGAGGCACGCATAGCAACCACCGGCGCAAGTGCAATAGAATTGCTTGCGGCGGAAACTATCGATATTGTCATCCTTGATTGGATGCTTCCTGATGTGCCCGGCGATCAGGTATGCAGGCGTATTAAAGAAAATTCTGATGCGCTGTTTTTACCGGTACTCATGCTTACAGCGCGGGGAACGCTGGCCGATCGAATTGCGGGGCTGGATGCAGGTGCCGATGATTATTTGACCAAGCCATTCCATAATGATGAGCTATTGGCGCGGCTGCGTGCCCTACTGCGAATTCGGCGGGCCGAGATGGCCCAATCTGAAACGTTGGCGGCGCTTGAAGAACAGCACCAAAAGCTAAAACATGCCTACGAGCAGTTGCGCTCGGCCCAAATTCAGCTGATTCAATCTTCGAAAATGGCCGCGCTGGGTGAGCTGGTGGCGGGTGTTGCCCACGAGCTGAACAACCCGCTGGCAATCATTCTGGGTAACGCCGAGCTGCTGCCCGAGTTTAGCAACGAAGATGATCGCCGCGCTGTCCAGCAGATTATTGCGGCAACCCAGCGCGGCCGTCGGGTCGTGCAGAGCCTGGTGACCTTCGCGCGCTACGACAAAGTTGAGTTCGATTGGCATAACCCTGCCGATCTAATCGAGCGAGTACTCGATTTGCGTCGCAGCACATTCCGCACCAGTGATATTGCCCTGCACGTCACCTACGATGCCGACGTTCCCCGCATCTGGGCCGATGGGCCACAGATTCAGCAAGTGCTGCTCAATCTCCTGATCAATGCCGAGCAGGCATTATGCGATCGTGCGGCTGCTATACTTCAGATCGATGTCTATAGCGCCGAGATGCCGATTGAAAAGCCGGGGGTGTTGCCACGCCTGCGCCGGGCCACGAAGCGTGGAACGGGCGATCTGCACGTTGTGATCGATGTGGCCGATAATGGCCCTGGCCTGGCCCCACCTGTTCTTGAGCGTCTGTTCGAGCCGTTTGTGACCACGCGGCCCGTCGGGCAGGGCAGCGGCATGAGCCTGGCAATTGCCAATGCTATTATCACACAGCACCAGGGCAGTATCTTGGTTGGCAGCCAGCCTAATCTGGGGGCTACATTCCGGCTGGTATTGCCGTTGCAGCCAGCACCAGCGAAAACAGTTGTGCTTCCAACCACACCCCAATCAGCAATACGCGTGCTGGTGATTGATGACGAACCTGCGATTGCCGATCTGATCCAGCGCTTATTAACACGCTCGGGCTACCAGGTCAATAGCGTACTTAGCGCGTCGGTGGGCCTAAACATGCTGCACACGCAGCCATTCGATGTCATTTTGTGCGATATGCGGATGCCCGACATTGATGGGCGTACATTCTACCATCAGCTGCGCAGTGAGCGGCCAGATCTATCCAAGCGCGTGGTCATTGTCACTGGCGATACCAGTAATATGTATACCGACGCTTTTCTCAAGGAATATGGCCTGCCCATGCTGCGCAAACCGTTTACACTGAGCGAATTGCTTCAAGCGGTGGAGGCAATCGCCGCGGCTACTCCCGCGCAGGTTGTTTCGCAGCTTTAAGCGCGCTATAGCCACCAACTTAGGCTATACCAACCAGACAATCGCTTTCTTCAGCGCATCGGAATGCGGCGCGAGGCGATTGTGAAAAATGTGGTATACTACGCCCGCAAACGCTGACAGCGCCGTCAGTGCGGAGGTATTTCGATGCAGTTTGATCTCAGCGACGAGCAGCAGATGTTTCGCCAGGCAGTGCGCGAATTTGCTGCTAAGGAAATTGCCCCCAACGCGCGGCATATAGATGAAACCGGCGAATTCCCAACCGAAACGTTTCGTAAAATGGGCGAACTCGGGTTAATGGGCATTCCATTTCCCGAAGAGTACGGCGGGGCGGGCGGCGATACCGTAAGTGCAGCTGTAGCGATCGAAGAGGTTGCACGGGCTTGTGGCTCAACTGCCTTGGCCTATGCCGCTCATATGGGTTTGGGGAGCGCGCCGATATTTATGTTCGGCACGGAAGAGCAGAAACAGCGCTTTCTCAAGCCCGCCGCCGCAGGCAAATATATTGCGGCATTTGGCCTTACCGAGCCGCATGCTGGTTCGGATGCAGGGGCGACGCGCACGACCGCCCGGCTTGAGGGCAATGAGTGGGTGTTAAACGGCGCGAAGATGTGGATCACAAACGCGCCGATTGCCGGGCACATTATTTTCACCGCCGTTACCGATGCCAGTAAGGGCAAGAATGGCATCAGCGCGATCATTGTTCCGGGGGGGACGCCTGGCCTCTCGTTTGGCAAGCACGAGCCGAAAATGGGATTGCGCGGTTCAGTCAGTACCGCAATTATGCTGGAAGACGTGCGCGTCCCGCGCGAAAACTTGCTTGGCGATCCTGGTCGTGGGTTCAACCAGTTTTTGAAGGTGCTCGACGGCGGGCGCATTGGCATTGGTGCGATGGCAATTGGCCTTGCGCAAGCCGCATTCGAGGCGGCTTCGGCCTATGCAAAAGACCGCACCGCGTTTGGTAAGCCGATTGGCGCATTCGAGTCGATCTCGAATATGATTGCTGATATGGCTACGGGCATTGCCGCCGCGCGGCTCATGATCTATCAGGCAGCGTGGCTTAAGGATCAGGGGCGGCCATTTAGTCAGCAAGCGGCCATGGCTAAGCTCTTCGCCTCGGAAGTGGCTGAAAAAACCTGCCGTGACGCGATTCAGGTATTTGGCGGGTATGGGTATAGCCAGGAATACCCGGTTGAGCGGTTGTATCGCGACCAGCGGCTGCTCACGATTGGCGAGGGAACATCCGAAATTTTACGGGTAGTAATTGGTCGGCATATACTTGGCGGTTTTGTTGGAAACTAGGCGGTGCCTAAGCGAATAGTACCTAAAACCCGAGGCAATAGCTTGTAACTTCGGGAACGTATCATCTTTGTTGCATTCGCAATTCTGACGAGGTGTTGTACATGGCAGACGCTGATGACAAAAAAGCGCGGCTAGAAGCGATCCGCGCTGCGAACCGTGCCAAGGCAGCAGCCGAGGGCGCTGCGGCTGAGCCAGCCCCTGCCCCGGCACCGACTGCTGCACCAGCTGCGGCTGGGGCAAATATGTCGGATGAGAAGGCCGCGCGTTTGGCCGCCATTCGCGCAGCCAATGCGTCGAAGGCTGAACCAGCAGCACCGGCCCCGGCTGCGGCAGGCGGCAATATGTCCGATGATAAAGCGGCGCGCCTGGCGGCGATCCGGGCGGCGAATGCGGCAAAGGGCGGTACTGCCCCTGCAGCAGCCCCGACAACAACCGCTGCGCCAGCCGCCACTGCACCAAAGCCTGCTGCGCCTGCTGCTGCGGCAGCCCCGCGCCCGGCGGCGAAACCCGCTGAGCCTGCACGCAAGCCGCTTCCCCTGCTGGTGAAAGTGCTGGGCGGCGCGATCTTTATGATGATTGTGACCGGTTTACTGGCAACGACCACCCATAACTATGTGCCTGCGCTGATTTTTGGCGCTGTATTTGGCGCAATTATGGGCTGGATGCTTGGTAGCTGGCCGCCCGGCCCCGGCGATGAAGTAACCGGCGGCGAATAACCACAACCTGCGACGGAGGGCGAACAATGAAAGGCGAAGGAGCGGAGCGCGCCCTCCTTCGTCTTTTGTCATTCATTTTCGCAGAGGAGAACGACGATGTTCGAGTCGACAGACCAGATTGCTGAGGCATACGCTCGCTGGGAAACACAAACACTTCAGCCGGCCCTGAGCAAAGCGCCTGAGCGCGACGCTGCGTTTATTACCACCTCCAGTGCACCGATCAATCGGCTGTATACGCCGCTCGATCTAGGTGCTACTGAGGAGCAGCGGCGCGAAGATTACCTACACAATATTGCCTTGCCTGGCGAGTACCCCTTCACCCGTGGCATTCACCCAACCGGCTATCGTGGCAAGCTGTGGACCATGCGCATGTTCGCGGGTTTTGGCAGCGCGGAAGAGACCAACGCGCGCTTCAAATACCTGCTGGAACAGGGACAAACCGGCCTCTCAATCGCCTTCGACATGCCTACGCTGTATGGCCGCGATACAGACCACCCGCTGGTGGAAGGCGAGTTTGGCAAGTGCGGTGTGGCGATTTCGTCGCTGGCCGACATGGAGATTCTGCTCGATGGTCTGCCGCTCGATGTTGTCAGTACCTCAATGACGATTAACTCGCCAGCCGCAATCATCTGGGCGATGTACCTGGTGGTGGCTGAGCAGCGCGGCATCCCGTGGTCGAAGCTGCGTGGCACGACCCAGAACGACATTCTGAAAGAATATATCGCGCAGAATGAATATATCTTCCCGCCCGAGCCGAGCATGCGCCTGGTAGTCGATACGTTCGAGTTTGGCGCTGAGCACGTACCCCAGTGGAACCCAATTTCAGTTAGCGGCTACCACATTCGTGAAGCGGGCAGCACCGCTGCGCAAGAGCTGGCATTTACGCTGGCCGATGGGATTGCCTACATTCAGGCGGCGGTTGAGCGTGGCCTGGATGTGGATGCGATTGCGCCGCGCATCTCGTTCTTCTTTAATGCCCATAACGATTTCTTTGAGGAAATTGCGAAATACCGCGCAGCCCGGCGGGTGTGGGCGCGCACTATGCGTGAGCGCTTTGGTGCGAAGAACCCGCGCGCATGGTGGTTGCGCTTCCACTCGCAAACCGCAGGGGCCTCGTTAACTGCGCAGCAGCCCGAAATAAACGTCGTGCGCACAGCGATACAGGCGCTGGCCGCTGTGCTGGGCGGTACCCAGAGCCTGCATACCAATTCGCTCGATGAGGCGCTGGCGTTGCCAAGTGAAAAGGCCGTGACAATTGCGCTACGCACGCAGCAGATCATCGCCGAGGAAAGTGGTGTGACGAACACGGTCGATCCACTCGGTGGCGCGTATTTCGTTGAAGCGTTAACCGATGAGATGGAGCGGGTGTGCCTCGATTACTTTCACCAGATCGACGAGCAGGGCGGGGTGGTAGCGGCCATTCGCAATGGCTACTTCCAGCGCGAAATCGCCGACGCGGCCTATCGCTACCAGCAAGAGATCGACGGCGATGTGCGCGGGATTGTTGGTGTGAATAAGTATGTGGTCGACGCGCCACTGGAAATCCCCATCCTGGAGATGGATGTTGAGGGCGAAGCCCGCCACCTTGCCCGCCTGAACCGAGTGCGCACCACCCGCGACCAGGTGCTGGTGCAGCAGCGGCTTGCGGCCCTGCACGCAGCGGCGGCTGGCAATGCCAATATGATGCCCGCGCTGCTCGATTGCGTGCGCGCCTATGCCACCGTGGGTGAGATGTGCGATGTGTTGCGCGAGGTGTTTGGGGTGTACCAGGAGACGGTCGTGGTATAATAACCGTATTCGTAACCGAGAATTGACGCTGACAGTTCGAGTGCGTAGTGCGTGGGAAATCAACGTACTACGCATTCGCTATCATGGCTCGGGTGATGTTGGTCGTTTACTTGCTTGAAGCCTAAGGAACGCATGACAACCTTCGCTTTTCACCGCCGTTACCCGCCCGCCCAGCCTGCCGCTGGCCCGGCGCAGTGGCTGGTGTTCCACGCCACCGATGTGCTTGCCCGTGCTGATACGCCGCCCACGCTACTGCCAGGCACCACGCAGCAACCGCGCGACGTTGCGGTTGAGTCCGCGTTTTTTCTTGGTATGCGGGAAGACACGCCAGTAATGGTTGGCACGCTACCAGCTGAATATCCTTTGCCGCCTGGCTGGCGTGTGCTGAATCTGCGCGCGGCCCTGGGCCTGGCCGAGGCTGAGATTGCGAGCTTGCTCGGCTATGCCGCGCAGCTAATCTATTGGCAGCGTACCAGCCGTTTCTGCGCGAGCTGCGCCACGCCGATGCTTGCCAACGATAGCTGGGGGAAGAAGTGCCCCAACTGCGGCTACGCGATTTACCCGCCGGTTAGCCCAGCAACGATTGTGCTCATTCATGATGGCGAGCGTATTCTGCTTACCACGAAGGATGGCTGGGGCAAGCGCTATGGCCTGGTGGCGGGGTTTGTCGAGCCGGGCGAGAGCTTCGAGGCATGTGTAGCACGCGAGGTACATGAGGAAGTTGGGGTTGATCTGACCGATATTCGCTATATTGCCAGCCAGCCCTGGCCCTTCCCGCACCAGATTATGGTAGGGTTTATGGCGTGCTACGCTGGCGGTGAGATTGTTATCGACACGAACGAGCTGGTTGGCGCGGGCTGGTTCACGCGCGATGCCCTGCCCGAATTGCCGCCGCCATTTAGCATCGCGCGCCAGCTAATTGAGCGCTGGCTGCGGGATGGCGCACCCGAGCCGTAACTGCGCTACTGCTTCGCGATATGCAGAGGAATAGACAATGCGTTGTGGCTGCGCCCTGGTGACAAAAAGGATTCTGAACAGTCTTTTTGAGTGTTGCAACATAGTTGGCCTGGCCAGCGTATGTTCTTGTGCAATTGCGATGTTCATTTCGCCAGATGGAGCGTGCCAATGGATGCAATAAGCAGTATTTTGTCGGCCCTCGGGCTTTCGACGGCGGCTGGCTTGAACGCGTACCTTCCGCTGCTGACAGTGGGCTTGCTGGCCCGCTACACCAACCTTATTCATTTGGGCGAGCCATATACACTACTAACGAACCCGGTGGTGCTGCTGGTGATTGCGGTGCTGGCGCTGCTCGACTTTATCGGTGATAAAATCCCGGCGGTTGATCATGCGCTGCATACGGTCGGCATGGTGATCGCGCCGGTGGCTGGCGCTATTCTGTTTCTCTCGGCCAATAGCACTACTGGCAGCATCAGCCCGCTGTTGGCGGCGATCTGCGGCATTCTGGTGGCTGGGGCAACCCACAGTGCGCGTGCAACCGCGCGCCCGCTGGCAACATTCACTACCGCTGGCGTCGCCAACCCTGTAATTAGTTTTATGGAAGATACCAGCTCGCTGGTGTTGTCGGTGCTCGCGATTATTCTGCCGGTGCTGGCCTTTGTACTGGTGCTGCTGTTTGCCTTCCTTATGTTCTGGTTGTATCGGCGGCTGGCAGGGCGGCAGCGCGAGCGCGCGTGAGCTGCAGCGTATTAGTTGACGTAACAAAAAGAGCACTGGCTGGCCGCGCTTGCGAAGTTACCAGCCAGTGCTCTTTGTTGTTGGCGGTGAGATATTCTGAAGAAGCTTATTCTTCTGGCGTCTCTTCAACTGGTGCTTCAGTCGCGGCAGGCTCAGGGGCAGGCGTAGCAGCAGCAGGCGCATCGACCTGATACAGCGCAACGATATTTGCTAGCGACAGCGCGGCAAACTTACGCGCAATTGGCGCAAAGCCACCGAGCATTGGGAAGATTTGCACATTGCTCAGCGGAACGAATTCGTCTGTGATGCGCTCAAGCGCTTCGGGCAGCGCAAGATCGGGCCGCTTGTGCATCGTGGCGCGCACCACAAACGCCTTGGTGAACAGCATGGCAGTAATGGGCACGACACCGCGCAGCTGTTCGTCGCGCGGATAATCGGCGGGCGGCGTGGCTTCGCTCACAGTCGCTACCAGCAGAGCGTCGCCCCGATCGACCAGTAGGTTTGGCACGGTCTGCACCTGTTGTATCCGCTCGAATGGCGCAATCGTCGCATCGCGGAGTGGCAGAAAGCGGCGCTGTTCGCCATTAATTGCATCGCTGACCCGGCGATAGATACTCAGATCATAAGCCCCGGCAATGACCAGGGTAGCGGTATAAATCTCGATACGGTGGGTAAATACGTCGCTCATAGTGTGCAGCAAGCAGGAAACAGCTACTTAATATAGCGATATGCCTTACATGTGGCGGCCCACGCTTGCCCGTGTCCTCTCTACTATTCGCCGGGCAGGGTAAGCTTGTAGCCGAACCCGCGCACAGTGACGAGATAGCGTGGGTTGCCGGGGTCGTCTTCGATGCGCTGGCGCAGGCGATAGACGAGCGCGTCGATGGCGTTGTAGTCGTACACTTCGTAGTCCCACACATTCTGGGCAATTTCATCTTTGCTGATGACCTGGCCCTTGTGCGAGTACAGCAGCTCAAGCAGCTGGAATTCCTTGACAGTGAGCGGTGGCACCAGCAGCTTGCCCAGGATGTACACCTCTTTGGCGCGGCTATCGATGCGCAGGCTTTCTTCGGCGGCGCGCACGCGCTTTAGAATTTCGAGTGGCAGCGGGCCTTTCTGTGTGGCCTCAGGGTCGTTGAAAATAATCTCGGTATCGGCGACCCAGACGCGATCCTGGTTGCGCAGAGGCCGGGTGCCTTCGATCCGATCGCCGTTGAGGTAGGTACCATTGGTGCTTTCGAGATCGCGCACTAGGTAACCGCTTTCATCATGCTCTAACCGGGCATGGCGGCGCGAGGCCAGCGGGTGATCAATAATAATATCATTGGCGTTATCGCGGCCCAGGGTGAGGATCGGTTTATTCCACTCGATTTCGGCTGGGCTAGCATCCTGACGCCGGATTACCAGGAGCGGTGCAGGGTTTGGCTGCATGGAGCACTCCTCGCATGGACAGTTGCGCGGCTTTGAATCCAGCGCGCAATATGGTACAATCGCTATAACTTGTCAAGGATTATACCATCAGGACGGCGAAAATACCAGACGTTTATTCCAGTCGGCAGGCAGCAGGCGGCAGTTGGCTAGGGGCGATCGTAGACTGCTTAGTGCTTACTGATTGCGGCTGATTGTTTGGAGCCCTCGTTGACACATCTGGTCGGCCAGCAACTGGGCCGCTATTTAGTTCAGGAAGAGATCGGGCGCGGGGGGATGGCGCGGGTATACCGTGCGCTCGATACCCAGCTCAAACGAACTGTGGCGCTGAAGGTGCTAGCGCCGCAGCTGGCAGTCGATCCCGAGTTTGCGCAGCGTTTTGAGCGCGAAGCGGTAACGGCTGCGAACTTGCGCCACCCCAATATTGTTACCATCTACGATGTTGGCGAGCATAATAACCTGCGCTATATTGCAATGGAATATGTGCGCGGGCGCACGCTGCACGCAATTATCGAAGAGCGTGGTGCGCTGGGCCTGGGCTACGCAATTGCGATTGTCGGGCCGGTAGCCGCTGCGCTGGATTATGCCCACAGCCAGGGCGCGGTGCATCGTGATGTGAAGCCGCAGAATGTGCTGATTGATATTGAAGGGCGGGTGCTGCTCACTGATTTTGGGATTGCCCAGGCCCCCGAGGGCGGCGGCGATAGTAAGCGCCTGACGCGCACCGGCATTTTCATGGGCACGCCCGAGTACATCTCGCCCGAGCAGGCTTCTGCCCAGCGCGTCGATGGCCGCAGCGACCTTTACTCATTGGGTATTGCCACCTATGAAATTATTACCGGTACCGTGCCGTTTTCCGGTGCCACTCCGCAGCTGATCGTTGCGCACGCTCAGAAGGCCCCACCCGCGCCCTCGTCGATCGACCCGCGCCAGCCGCCCGAGCTGGATATGGTGCTTGGCCGCATTCTTGCTAAGCGCCCGGAACATCGCTTTGCCACCGGCGCAGCATTTGTTGAGGGGCTGCGCGTGGTGGCGCGCAAGTATAATACGCCGCCGGTTGGCGTGGCCGATCTGGCCGATCTGGCGGTGCCGCACAATTCGTCGGCAGGCCAATCGACGGTAGCGCTTGGGCATGGGCAAACACCAGCAGGCGGGCAGCCGCCAGTATTGCCGCCGCGTCCTGCTGCGCCGATCGACCCGGCGGAACCGACCCATGTTGGTACGATGATGCCCGGGCAGCAGCAAGCTGCCGCCGATGCCCCCACCCGTGCAACGCCCGCTGCGCCGCCACCGCGCGCTGTGCCAGCTGCGGCGGTGCGTACTCCCGAAGTCCCAGCCTATGCTGCGCGCCCGGCCGCACCTAATGCAGCGGCGATCCCAGGCCGCCGTTCGGGCACTCCATCAAGCTCGTGGATTGTAGCTGGGGTGCTGGGTGGCTTGTTTCTCATCCTGATTGTGGTGTTATCGCGCACATTCAATCCATCGGCAAGCCCGCCGTTTGCGCCAACCGGTCAGCCGCCCGCAACATTGCAGCCAACTGTGGCACCAACCGAGCCGCCCTCGGAAACGCCTGTGCCAACTGATATTCCAACGACCGAGCCAGCTACCGAGCCAGCCGAGGCGACCGCGGCTCCGCGCCCGACCGAGCGCCCAGTGCCACCGACGGCTGTGCCCGAGCCACCGACCGATATACCGGAACCACCGACGGCTGTGCCCGAGCCACCCACTGATATACCGGAACCACCAACGGCTGTGCCCGAGCCACCGACCGAGGTCATATCGCCGACGATTGAGCCGCTTTCGCCAACGGCAACATCACCACCGGAGGCTACTGTACCCCCTGAGGCCACGGCAGCGCCAAGCGCAACCATCGCCGGGTCGCCGTCGCCGCTAGCAAGCGCGACGGCGACTGTGTCTCTGGCCCCTACTACAACCCTTACACCAACGCAGGTGCCTACAGCAGAAGCGAGCCCAACGACTGCGCCTACCCCACCGCCCGATACAGCTACACCAACGCCCGATCCAACCCCTGGGTAATTAACGATGAGTGATGAGTTGCCACAACCCTCAATGCTTGCGCTGCCAAATGAGCTGCGCGACGCGATTGCGCAGGCGCTGGCGGCGGTGCCCGCGCAGCGCTGGATACATGCAGCCCAGGAAGTAAGCGCACGCTACCGCGGGCCACGCTCGGCAAAGCATCAGGCGTTGGCAAGCGGCACCGAGCAGGCACTGGGCTATGCTGCACTGGTTCTGCCTGCCACCTATGCCCAGCTGGTTGGCGCATTTGCGGCGACGGCAGCGCGACTACCTGGCTGGCAGCCCAGCACACTGCTCGATCTTGGCAGCGGGCCGGGCACGGCGCTATGGGCCGCCAGCACGCAGTGGCCGAATATTGGGGCTATGTATGCGTATGAGCGCGAGCCAGCCCTTCTGAGCCTGGGTCGTACTCTGGCCAGTGCCAGCGCTCACCCGACAGTGCAGGCCGCACATTGGCAGCGTGGCGACCTAGCGCAGTTCGCACCCACCGAGTGCTACGACCTTGTCGTGCTGGGGCATGTGTTGAACGAGCTGGATCCGTCGTTGCGTCAGCAGGTAGTGGCGCGCGCCTGGGCCGCAACGGCTGGCGTGCTGCTGATTGTTGAGCCAGGCACGGCAGTGGCATTTGAGGTTGTGCGAGCCGCGCGCGAAGCTTTGTTAGTGGAAGGCGCCTACACAATCGCGCCGTGCGCGCATAATCTACCGTGCCCGCTGGCGAACGATTGGTGTCATTTCCCGCAACGGTTGCACCGCCCCGAGTTTCAGCGGCGCGCGCGCGGTGCGCCTTCGCAGTGGGAAGATAGCAAATTTGCCTATGCGGCGATGGCGCGCTTTGCGTCACCTGCACCGATCTGGGGCCGGGTTATTCGTGAGCCAGCATATAACAAAGCGTATGCCGAGGCGATCGTTTCGACCACGCACGGCGTGATCGAAGCTGTTCGGGCGCTCAAGCGCCACCGCGAGGCGTTTCGCCAGGTAAAGGGGCTGGAGTGGGGGCAGGCGCTGATTGCACCGCCTGAGGTAGAAGCAAGCGCAGAAGCAGATTAAGTATGCTCCGTAGGCTTTACACCAGGTTCGGGCGCATGAAATACAGCCGCATAAGAAATGAATATGGTATGATTATTCCTACTCCGTTTTATGCAAGGCGGCGACGAAGTAGGTAGGAGTTATGCAGTTGCGTTGTTCGGCAGCGCAATGGGCGGCCTTTTTGCCTTCGGCAGAGCGGTACGTGCCGAAGGCACAATCCGCCAACTGCGTAAGTCCCAGTAGTAACTGATCCAACAGGGAGTATGTATGAACGACCGTGCGATAACAACCTTTGAGACAGTGCGGCAGCTTGCATTTACACTCCCCGAGGTTACTGAAGGCACATCCTATGGGACACCGGCCTTTCATGTACACAAGAAGTTGCTTGCTCGCCTCCATGAAGATGGCGAAACGCTGGTTATTGCGATTGAGCAAGGGGAACGAGAGTTTTGGATATTGATGAATCCTATTACTTATTTCGTTACTGACCATTATGTTGCCTATCCTTATATGCTCGTTCGGCTTGCGAGCGCCCAACCTGGTGAGCTTGAAACCCTGCTGAAGCAAGCGTGGAGGTTGCGCGCGCCCAAACGCCTACGCGAACGAGTAGAGGTGTAAATAGTCAACAGAACAGCGTTTGTATAGCGATTTTGTTTGTTGGAAAGAATAGCTATGGCCGAAACCGCTTCATCCACACCGTCGCGGCTTGATACGGCGGTGCAGTGGGTTGGGCACCACTGGCTCTTATTGGTGAATACGGGCGCAGTGCTGTATGCGGGCCTACCCTGGCTTTCTCCATTGGCAAAGGCCGCCAACCATCCGCTGCTCGGCGAGCTTCTTTTTCGCTTGTACACGCCGCTGTGCCACCAGCTGCCAGCGCGCTCGTTCTTTTGCTATGGGCATCAGGTAGCGTTTTGCCACCGCTGTGCCGCTATGTACACTGCCATTGCGCTAGCGGGCCTACTCTTCGCCCTGGCGCGCCGCTGGGTGCGGCCCACCTCGCTGCGCATCGCTGGGCTGTTGCTGCTGCCGATCTTGCTCGATGGCGGCTCGCATTTGCTTGATGACGTGTTTGGGCTTGGGTTGCGGGGTGGCGGCGATGCGATTGGCACACTTAACTTCTGGCTGCGGATGATCACTGGCGCGCTTGTGGGCGTGGCTGCATTCGTAGCGATATTCCCGCGCCTGGAACGCGACATGAGCCGCGTGTTTGTGCACACCCCTCACTCTGTGCCCTCAGAATAATGCTGGGAATCACTTACCGGGCTGTAGGCGGCTTCATTCTTTAGCCCGAACCATACCCCACCGTTTGCCCGAACCCCTCTACCCCCAAATGTTGGAGCGACAATCGCTCGTTTGGCATATGCGCAACTATGCGCGCGCCGTTACACTCAGGCTTGCACGACCAGTCTGGGTGGTGCGAATGAGTGTAAGAGGAACGCCGCATGTTTGAGATGTATCGTAGTGTACATATCACAGCGCACGAATCAGATCATACTATTCCTGAAGCGCTATATCATACACAGGCGCGTGTGTTCAAAGTCTACGAGCGTGTGCTGCTGCGTGGATGGTTACGAGCGCTGTGGGCAACAGTCGTGCGTCGTTCAACCGAATTGCGCCCGCTTCCTGCCCAGTATTCTATTACTACTGTCGTACATATGGGGCAGGTACGCCCTATTTCAATCGCCCAGATTGTGGGTAGCGAAGATCGCGCCGATGATTTCGATAATGCGTTTCTGCCGTTGCAAGATCATACCCGTAATCGGTGGATGAGCATTGCTACTGCCTGGGTGTTGGGCCAGGCGCTTTCTCCGGTCGAACTTATTCAGCTGGGCGATGAATATTACGTGCGCGATGGGCATCACCGTATCTCGGTAGCGCGTGCGTTTGGGCAGCATACGATTGATGCAGTTGTGCTGGTGTGGCGGTTGGGGCCGCAGCCCGAGCAAGCGACTGAGCTGTGTGCTGTGGTATAGCACTGTGGCATATGCGCAACGTTGTGAGCAGGTTGGGGAGGCATAGTTTGAGCGAACGCAGCGGGCATGATCTTGCGGTTTTTTGCTGCTAGCACAAAAGGCGGGCGATAATTGCCCGCAATAGTGGCTATACTTACGCCATCGGCCAGCGCATCGGTGCAGCTGGCCGCTCAAGGAGGCGTTATGAATAGCCAAAGCCATGGAAAGGTGGACTACCTAAATCCACCGACTTTGCATGCGAATCCGGCCTTCTCGCAGGTAGTGGTGGCGAGTGGCCCGGTAACAACCATCTATGTTGGCGGGCAAAATGCGGTCAATGCCAGTGGCGCCATTGTTGGTGTCGGCGACATTGCGCAACAAGTAGCGCAGATTATGGCGAATGTGGAAGCGGCCTTAGCCGCCGCCGGTGCCGGGCTTGAGCATGTGGTGAAGTGGACAGTGTATATACTGGCCGGGCAGCCGCTTGGTGTGGGGTTTGGCGCGTTCCAGCGCGCCTGGGCTGGCCGGCCTAACCCGCCCGCAGTGAGCGTGCTGTTTGTGGCGGGGTTGGCCAATCCCGCGTTCCTTGCCGAAGTTGATGTGGTGGCGGTGGTGCCTACATAGTCAGCGCTGGCCAGTATACAGATCTACGTCACTAGCTACGAGGAATACTCGTAGCTTATTTTATCGAAAAGAGCTGTAAAACTATAAATTGAACTCTTGACAACTGTTTAGAACCGTGATACACTCCTGGCAATTGATAAGCGCAGGTGCCGAGCCTGCAGCATAAGGGAACAAACATGCACCAGCATCTCCAGCATCTGATAAATAACCGAAGTACCCGGCACACCAGCCAAGGTATTGGTATGTGCATAGTGTTCGCCTGCCCAGGGCGCGGTTATGCCGATACAACCCTGGCAGCCGGTGGTGGCGATTGACGGCGATGAGCTGCGCAGACAGTGCGCGCCGCGTCGGGCCTGCCACCAGGGCACCCGGCGCGGCGTTTTTATTGCGGGGCGTGGTGTAGCCTGGATGCATCCCGGCGTCGGAAGCCGGTGGTCGCACGTTCAAATCGTGCCGTCCCGACCAGTTTACGAGTGTAGCTCAACGGCCAAGAGCAGCGGTCTCCAAAACTGCCGGTTGGGGGTTCGAATCCCTCCGCTCGTGCCAGCGCGGCTGTGCCGCTCACCTTAACAAGTGCAGAATGAGGATTTTCGCTTACCCAAGCAACTTTTCTCTTTCCTAGGTCATTTTTTGCGCGTAACGCAAAAAATGACCTAGAAGAGGAAGAGCGTACCATGCTGCCGCAGGCACACAAAGTAGCAAGCGAACGTCCTACGAATAGTACGTACACGGGCGTGTCAGCTGCGCACGTCCATCCATTCCCCGATAGCCTAACTGGTAGAGCACCGCACTGTTAATGCGGGTTGTTCAGGTTCGAATCCTGATCGGGGAGCCATATGTCGTCCTAGCTCAATCAGAAAGAGCACCGCTCTGCGAAGGCGGAGGTTCCAGGGGCAGATCCTGGGGGCGATACCAGCGAAAGGCAAAAGGCTTTTATGTTGCGTCTTTCATCCTTTTGCCTTCATCCTTCTTCCTTCATCTTGTGCCCCGGTGGTGAAATGGGATCATAGCTGTCTGTCGAACAGCAGTACGGGGATCGAAACCCCGGCGGGGCGCCACTGCCGCTCAAGCACAAGCGGACGTGCGGCTGTCTTGTAAACAGCGGGCTGCCGGTTCGAGGCCGGCGAGCGGCTCCAATCGTTTCTTGTTCGGGTGTTGCGGAGTGGAGCAGCAGCACGCTCGGGGGCCTCATAAGCCTCAGACACCGGTGCAAATCCGGTCTCCGCCACCAGCCAGGTAGTAGCTCATTCAGCAGAGCGTCGGCGCGCCATGCCGAAGGCGGTGGGAGCAAAGCCCGCCTACCTGACCAGCTGCATCTGTAGCCCAACCGGCAGAGGCCGCCGGCTTAGACCCGGCGCAGTGCGAGTTCGAATCCCGCCAGATGCACCATGCGTTGCGGAGGAGTTTGTGCTGGTACAAACGCCGGTCTTTGGAACCGGAGTGCAAAGGTTCGATTCCTTTCTCCGCAGCCAGCGTGGGGATGTTCGTCCAGCGGCCAGGACACCTGACTGTGACACAGGCAACACCAGTTCGATTCTGGTACATCCCCCCATATGTCGCACAGGCCGAACAGCGAGGCAAACGCCTGCAAAGCGTTGGGATGCGGGTGCGAATCCCGCGTGCGACTCCAGATGGAAGGGCAAGCCGATGGGCGACGGCAGCGCACCGCTAACGCGCCGAGCATTATGCCTTGCGGGTTCAACTCCCGCCTCTTCCGCCAGCTAAGGTAGCAGAAGGAACGGACCGTTCATTGTTCGTCCGTCTTCCTGCATCCGTTGCAAGGGGGTGATCTACCGTGACCGAGGTGCTGGTATTGAATGCCAGCTACGAGCCGCTGCGGATTGTGCCGGTGCGGCGCGCAATTGTACTGCTATTGCAGGAAAAAGCCGAGCTGGTTGAGGCGGCTGCCGAACGCATACGTGCGCCGGGCGTAGCCTACGCGGTGCCGCTCGTGGTGCGCCTGGTGCGGTATGTTGCCATCCCGCGCGGGCGCAAGCTGCCGTGCGCGCGCCGCCTGGTGATTACCCGCGACCGCGAAACTTGCCAGTACTGCGGCGCACAGCCGGGCCGCGCCCACCTCACGCTCGATCATGTGGTGCCGCGCGCCCAGGGTGGCGTAACCAGCTGGGAGAATGTGGTGGCGGCCTGTGCGGCCTGCAACCACCGCAAGGCCAACCGCACGCCCGCGCAGGCGGGGATGACCTTGCGTGCGCAGCCGCGCCAGCCGGTGTATGTTGCGTTTGCGCTGCTGGGTACGCTTGAGCGGCACGCCGTGTGGCAGAAATACGCCTATGGGTAGGGTGGAAGCATGAACGGTGAAGGATGAAAGAAGAAAAAATCGAGGAATGCTCGCTTTCATCCTTCATGCTTCTGCCTTCATCCTTCCAACTCGGGTCGCATCGTCTAACAGCAAGACACCCGCCCTGCAAGCGGGCAATCCGGGTGCAACTCCCGGTCGATCCACCACTGGCCCTGTCGTCTACCGGCCAGGACACCTGTCTCTCACACAGGCAAAGCGGGTTCAATTCCCGCCAGGGTCACCAATCTGGCGCTGTGGCGAAGTAGCGAACGCAGCGGTTTCATACGCCGACGATCGAAGGTGCAAATCCTTCCAGCGCTCCCATGGCCTCGTCGTCTACTGGTTAGGACACTTGTCTTTCACACAAGCAAAGCGGGTTCAATTCCCGCCGGGGCTACCAGTTTTTGCTGCCCTAGCTCAAATGGATAGAGCAGCGCGCTTCGAACGCGCAGGTTGGGGGATCATAGCCTCCGGGCGGCACCATTGTACCGGGATCGTCTAACGATAGGACAGCTGATTCTGAACCAGCCAATCGAGGTTTGAATCCTTGTCCCGGTGCCATATTCTCGCGTAGTGCAAAGGCACAGCGCGACCAGACGCGATCGTGGCGAAATGGTAAACGCGCCAGCCCGAGGCGCTGGCGGGCGCAACGCCCACTACGAGTTCAAGTCTCGTCGATCGCACCACTGCCGCTGTAGCTCAACGGCTAGAGCACGCGCCTTTTAAGCGAGGAGATAGGGGTTCAAATCCCTTCGGCGGCACCACCCGTTATAGCTCAACTGGCAGAGCAGCCGACTCTTAATCGGCAGGTTGCAGGTTCGATGCCTGCTAGCGGGACCAGAGCTGCTCTGGCGTAACGGTTCTAGCGTGCCTGCCTTCCAAGCAGGTGGTCAGGGTTCGATTCCCTGGAGCAGTACCACGGATGTGATGGAAATTTGTAGCCTAGAACAGATGGAGATGATGTATGGATCTCGACCTCCTCCGTAAGCATTTTGGGCGGATGGGCGCGCGGCTACAAGTGACCGAAGTAGCCGAACGCAGTCGGCGTGGCGTTGGCATTGATGTTGGCGCTGATCGGCATGGCGAATATTTCGATATCCGCCTGCGCCCAGCCAATACTGTGGAGTACGAAGTTGTTGATTTGCAGCCGAGCCTGCGGCACTTGCTGCTGCTTGCGCGACGTGACGACAGCGCGAAGGAAAAGTTTTTGTGTGGGCACGATGAGCGCCACTGGTTTGTGTGCGCGGTGCCAGAGCGCGGCGGCGTGACCGGGGTGGTGAAGGCCATGGAAGCGCTTCAGCCGATCGAAGTGCGCACGGTAGCGACGCGCACATTACGCCACCCGCACGATCGCCTGCGCCGCCACAACGCAGCGTTCATTCGGCAGGGCGAGTGGTTCTTCATCCCCAGCCCGGATGTGGTGGTGAACGAGCGGCTGGTACAGCGCAACGAGCCGATTAGCCGGGGCAGTGGCAGTACACCGCATCTGTGCCAGTTTCTGTATCGCCATGGTGGCGAGATGGTGATGGTTTGCACGCGCTACGCCAACGTTCTGACCCTCGAACAGTATCAAAAGTTCGTGAAATCGCGGCCCGCAGCGGCACAGTGGAACTGGCGCGCCATGCGCCGCAACGCGGCAGTGTATGTCTGTGGACGGGTTTCGCATCCCGATCATAAGACGATTGTGCTGGATGGTTGGCACCGCGTGCTGATGAATACTGAGAGTGAGGCACCGGGCAGCCGCAATGTCGTATTCCTGGATTGAAGGCATGTCGCGCCAGGGCAGGCCCGGATGCTCTGGCGCGATACGCGCCGTGATGGGTCGGCTGGGCATGAGCGAGCCCCGCGCTCTGTAAAAGCGCTGCAATGCTGTAGAGGTGCAACTCCTCTCCGGCCCACCACCGACGGACGATAGCTCAACCTGGTGAGAGCACGAGTCTGATACACTCGCGATCATGGTTCAAATCCATGTCGTCCGACCAGCATACCAGCGTAGCTCAACCGGCAGAGCGCCGCGCTTACATCGCGGAGGTTGTGGGATCGTTGCCCGCCGCTGGTACCACTGGCGCGTAGCACAACGGTGAGTGCAGAAGCCTTATAAGCTTCCGACGCCGGTTCGAGTCCGGTCGCGCCAACATGCGCCCCTGTAGCCCAATTGGCAGAGGCGGCAGTTTCAAATGCTGTGTGGTGCAGGTTCAAATCCTGCCAGGGGTATATGCCCTCGTAGCCCAACTGGCAGAGGCAGCGGATTTAAACTCCGCTGAGTGCTGGTTCAAATCCAGCCGAGGGCATACGCATTATATGCATCCATCTGTGGCGTAGAAGTCTGCGCGCCGGCCTGAAACACCGGAGGTGCAGGTGCGATACCTGCCGGGTGGGCCATACGGAAGAGCAAGCCGATCGGCGACGGCACCCGTCTCGAAAACGGGCGAGCGCAAGCCTTGGGCGTTCAACTCGCTCCTCTTCCGCCATTGATTCTTGCTCGGCGCGGGTTGCACGTCGCCCGGTGCCGCAGGTGGGGCGCGGGCGTGGGCCACAGGCAGGCCCCCCGCGCCCCGGGCGTTCAGCACAACGGATTCAAGTGCTTCGGCGGCGAGCAGACACCCTGGCTGGCAGCCGGGGCTTTTTTATTGCCCTGGATGTCTGTTGCGCAACCTCCAGTGACGGATGGCAGAAAGCGCGCAGACAGTGTACTATTGGCAGCGCACTGCGGCAGCAGCACATCAATTGGCAGCATTGGCCTGGAACGTGGGCCACGCCGTAAGCCCGATAATAGTAGGACTTTCGCTTACGCAAGCAAATTCTTTATGTTCTTGGTGATGTTTTGCGCGGGACGCAAAACATCACCAAGAACAACAAAAAAAGTACCCCGCTGCCGCAGGCACATACACAAGGAAGCGAACGTCTTAAATAGAACATTGCAGAGAGCGCAGACATGGGCGAGCCAGGATTCCCGAATGGTGAGCGAAAGATAAAACCTCGCGGGCGCAGCCGAGCGCGCTTGCAGATTGCCCCGCAAAGGAGAACGATGATCATGACGATGCTGGTGATCGCCCTGGGGGCAGCGGTAGGCGCGAATCTGCGCTATAGCCTCTCGCTCTGGGCGGCGCGCCAGTGGGGGGCAGCCTTCCCCTATGGCACTATGCTGATCAATGTGCTGGGCAGCTTCCTGATTGGTGTAGTGATGGTGCTGCTTACCACGCGCCTGGCCGTGAGCGACCTCTGGCGCTTCCTGCTGGTGACGGGCCTGCTCGGCGGTTTTACTACCTTCTCAACTTTCAGCTACGAAACCTATGGCCTGATTATCAATGGGAGCTGGCTTGCTGCTGGCTTGAATATCCTTGGCAGCGTGGGCTTAGGGATGATTGGCGTGTTTCTCGGTGCAGCTCTGGTGCGGTTGCTGCCATAAGCTGGTGCGCTGCAATGCGCAAGGAGGAGCCGATGAATCCACCCGATGCGGTTCAACAGGTATGGGTATTTGTGAAAGAAAGCGACCAGTGGCATCACCAGCCGCTGTTTCTGGCCTTGCTCGATGTGCTGCGCCGCGAGGGCGTGTCCGGCGCGACGGTGCTGCGCGGTGTTGCGGGCTATGGCGCGCAGCGGCAAGTACATACCGCGACCCTGGTCGAGCTTGCAAGCGATCTGCCGCTGGTGCTAGTGTTTGTCGATCGGGCCGACCGGGTAGCGCGCGTGCTGCCGCAGCTCAGTGCGATGATGCAGGGCGGGCTGATCAGTATCGTGCCGGCACAGGTAGCCCACATGGCACCGCGCGCGCCAGGCCCGTTCCCGCCGCACCTAACGGTGGCCGATGTTATGACGCGCGACATTGCCCAGGTTTCGCCCGATGCGCCGGTGCAGGACATTGTTACCTTGCTGATTGACCGGGCATTGCGCGCGCTGCCGGTCGTTGACGCCGAGCGGCGCGTGGTTGGCATCATTACCGATGGCGATCTGCTCACGCGCGGCGCAATTGATCTGTCGGTTGAAATCCAGCGCGCGCTGCCGCTTGCCGAGCGCGCTGTGCAGGTGGCAAACCTCGCAGCGCAGCCGCACCGCGCTGCCGACCTGATGACACCGCATCCGGTGACATTGCCCGCCACCACGTCACTGGCTCAGGCCGCTGCGATTATGGCCGAACGCAACCTCAAGCGCATGCCTGTGGTTGATGCTCAGGGCCATCTGCTTGGCATGGTCAGCCGCTATGATTTGCTGAAAACGGTAGCCGAGGGTTTACGCCAGCACCCGGCAGTAGTGGTAGAACTGCCAGCCGGAACGCCTGCAACGGTGGGTGCCGTGATGCACGGCGGCGTCCCAATTGTTCGCGCCGATGCCCCGCTCGCCGAGGTGCTCGATCGGCTGCTCGCGACCGAGAAGCGGCGCGTTGTGGTGCTTGATGCTGCGAGCCGCGTGGTGGGTATCATTACCGATGGCGATCTTATTCAGCGGGCAGCCAAACGCGCGCGCCCTGGTGGCCTTCAGGCGCTGATTGGCTGGCTGGGTGGCGGCCCACGCCCCGCCGAGCTAGAAATGGCCGTGCAGGGTCGCACTGCCGCCGATGTCATGACCAGCCCGGTAGTGACTGTAACCCCGAGCACGCCAGTTGCCGAGGCGATTCGCCTGATGATGGCGCACAAGATCAAGCGCCTGCCCGTGGTCGATGCAGATGGTCGGCTGATTGGCCTGGTCGGGCGTGCGGGTGTGCTCGCCGCGATTAGCCACGATACTGCCCCGCCACCGCCCGCTGAAGGCAACCCATAGGCGCATATGCAGCCAGGCGTACCAGGCAGCCAGAGTGATTCTGCTGTGCTGCTTGATACGCCTGGTGGACAAATCAGCTGCGGTGTGGGTCGCTATGCGATTGTTACCTCTTTCGTCAGGTACACATCCTGAATCGTATTCAGCAGCTTGGCACCTTCGGCCATGGGGCGCTGGAAGGCTTTGCGCCCGGAGATTAGGCCAGTACCGCCACCGCGCTTGTTGATGACTGCCGTGCGCACCGCTTCGCTCAGGTCGGTTGCGCCGCTTGATGCACCGCCCGAGTTGATCAGGCTGACCCGGCCCATGTAGCAGTTCGCCACCTGGTAGCGCACCAGGTCGATCGGGTGATCAGTCGTCAGGTCGGAATAGACCTTCTTGCTGGTCTTGCCGAAGGGCTTCTCGGGTGTGCTCACGGCATTGTAGCCGCCGTTATTCTCGGGCTGCTTCTGCTTCACAATATCGGCCTCGATCGTAACGCCCAGGTGGTTGGCCTGTCCGGTCAGGTCAGCCGACACATGGTAATCGATGTTGCCCACCTTGAACGCGCTGTTGCGCAGGTAGCACCACAGAATGGTCGCCATGCCGAGCTGGTGTGCCATTGCAAATGCTTCGGCGACCTCAACGATCTGGCGGCCTGATTCTGCCGAGCCAAAATAGATTGTTGCGCCGACAGCTGCTGCGCCGAGCTCGTAAGCCTGCTTAATCGTGCCGAACATGATCTGATCGTATTTGTTCGGGTACGATAGGAACTCGTTGTGGTTGATCTTCACGATGAACGGGATTTTATGCGCATATTTGCGGGCTACTGCGCCTAACACGCCATAGGTCGAGGCAACCGCATTGCAGCCACCCTCAAGGGCGAGCTTCACAATATTCTCGGGGTCGAAATACTGCGGGTTGGGCGCGAACGATGCGCCAGCCGAGTGCTCGATACCCTGGTCGACGGGGAGAATCGACACGTAGCCGGTGTTGGCCAGGCGGCCCGTTCCGAACAGCGATTGTAAGTTGCGCAGCACGGGTACGGGTCGGTCGGATTGCGACCAGATGCGCTCGACGAAATCGGGGCCGGGCAGATGCAGCTGGTCGCGGCTAATCGTTTTGCTCTGATACTCAAGCAGGTTTGTGGCATCGCCACCTAATAGCTCGACAATACGGTCAATCATGGGTCTGCTCCTCGTGATGCTGCGCAGGCGCATGCAATACTAGCCTGCACACATATCAGTATTTGCAGCGCTCGATCGCGCTAGTACAAGAACATCGGTTTGCCCAGCAGGTGACCAACGCGTGGCCGGTACTGCTCGGAATCGTACAGCTCGGCGACATCGACGCGCTTGACGCCCTGCGTGCAGGTATCGACGGGCACAGTAGTGTACACGCCTTGCTGGAGTGCGACCATCAGGCCGGTGTGGCCCAGCTCTAGCTGCTGCACTGCCAGGCTGCCGTAGGATGTTGCCACCATGCGGTCAAGCGAGTCGGGGGCACCGGCGCGCATCAGGTAGGCCAGCTGCTGCTGAAGAATATCGACACCGGTGAGCTTCTTCAACGCCTCGCCGGCGATCTGCCCAATGCCACCCAGCTTCTTGTGGCCGTAGGCGTCTTCCTGCCCATATTCAACCACCTGGCCGCCAAGCATGCTCGCGCCTTCAGAAATCACGACAACGGCATAGCTGCTGGGGTTGCGCTGGCGATCTTCCTTCAGTAGCTCGGCCAAGCGCTCGATGTTGAATGGCACTTCGCTGATCAGCGCGCGATCAACATCGGCCAGGTAGGCCGCGATAAGCGCAGTTTCGCCCGAGTTGCGGCCAAACAGCTCGACAACGGCGATGCGTTCGTGCGAGCCAGCCGGAGTGCGCAGCAGGTTAATGAATTCAACCGAGCGCGTGACGGCGGTGCTGAAGCCGATACAGTAATCGGTGCCGAACACGTCGTTGTCCATGGTTTTGGGGATGGCAACAACCCGGAAGCCCTCCTGATGTAAACGCACCCCATAGGACAGTGTGTCGTCGCCACCGATCGGGATGAGCGCGTCGAGGCCGAGTTTATCGAGCACCCGCAGCACATGGGGCGTGCAATCAACGGTCTTTTTGTCGCCAAAAGGGTACGCTTCGTGCAGAAATACAGGGAGATCCTTCTGGCGCACCTTTTGCGGGTTGGTACGCGAGGTGTGTAGGTGTGTGCCACCATAACGATCGATCGTGCGAACAGTGCGGCTATCCAGCGGCTCGACCCATTCACTTGAGTCTTGCTTTGGATCATCGGGGTTGTAGTTGAGCAACCCAGCCCAGCCACAGCGAATACCGAGGACATCCCAGTTGTTTTCTTCGGCGCGGTTCACCACTGCTTTAATACATGGATTAAGCCCTGGCACATCGCCGCCACCAGTAAGGATACCAATCCGCATGCTTCCTCCTTGCCGCTTGTTCCCGGCGGCTACCGAGGCGCACCAGACGCAAAGCCTAGCGGATGCGTCGCGCGCAAGTTGATACAGTGAAGCGCCCAGGCAGGGTGAAACGGGCGAGTGAACGATACAATATGCTGTCTACGCCAGCTGCATGGCGTAGACAGCAGTTCGCATTGATCACGAGGAAGATGTCATACGTTCATAGCGTGCCGTATGCCCAAGGCCACCCATTGTGTAACGCCGATATAGCCCACCTTCATGCGCTGTAGATGCTAGGCTGGCGCAGCGAAGGGTATTGGTGAACGCTTAACGTTCGAGTGCTAGCTCAACATTGTGCTCTTGCATCCAGGTAACACGATGAATTAGTAAGCGCAGCACACTGTCGAGCTCATCAACAAGGAGTGTCACACGGCTGCTATCGCTCATGCCATGCTTTTCGGCATAATCGGCAGCGAGTGCGGTCACTTCCTCGCGGAGTTGCGGCCAGGCTTTAGCCCAACTGTCAAGTTCAGCAGCTAGATTCGTGCTCGTTGCAGGCGTGAGGCTCTTATATTCGGTGCTCATCGCTCAGTCCTTTCTGAACGCTACAGCATCACAACGTTGTGATGATCTGGTTGAGGATGATGCGTGATGCGTAAACTTGCGCATCATTATAGTCTTCGGTTTGCTCCATGTCGGTTGTATGTCGGTTGCATATTGTGAAGAAGCATTTACCCGCGCTCTCCGCGGCGGCTTAATTGGCGCGCTGCGTTGGGCGTGATAATTCGGCGGCGATTGGGCGTAACTCCATCCACCATTGTTCTTTCGGGCGCTGGTGTTCCATATCGACTAAGCGCGTGAATTCGTCGAGATTCACCATCTGGACATGGCCGCCCTGCAAGCCTATAAACACGCCGCGTGGCGCTGGCTGGCCCGCCTCGGCGATCAGAAAGTCGACGCAGCACTTGGAAAGCCGTGTGGCCTGAATCCGATCGAAGGGTGTTGGGTCGCCACCTTGCTGTAAATGGCCCAGGATCGACTGACGCACCGAGAAGAGCTCGCCGCCTTCTACCTCGAACAGTGCCGAGATAAAGGCCGTGGTGTATACCGGGTTGGCCTGCTCGTTGCGAATGATCAAACTAAGGCGCTTGCCTTGCTGAAAGTCGGCCAGCATCGCAGACAGATCTTCTTGCAATGCGTGAAGGGTGACACCTTCTTCGTTGAGGTAGACGCGTTCGGCACCGCTTGCCAGGCCACTGAGCAGCGCCAGGTAGCCGCAGTTGCGGCCCATCACTTCAACTACAAAGCAGCGCCCGGCGGCTACTGCCGAATGCTTGATCTTGTCAATGACTTCCCCAATGCTGTTGAGCGCGGTATCGGCACCGATACTGAATTCAGCACCTGGCAGGTTGTTATTGATTGTGGCGGGCAGGCAGATGATTGGGATGTTGAAGGCGGGGAAGTTTTCGCGCTCGCTGTACAATCGGTGCGCTGCCTGGTAGCCCGACCAGCCGCCAATCATCAATAGGCCATCGATCTGATGCCGCTCAATCGTGCGGGCTATTGCATACAGATCGCGCCCACTGAGGTTTTTGCGGGTGATGCCAAGCTCGGAGCCGCCGATCGTGCCCCAGCCGCTCACACTCATCCAGTTCATCTCATCAATATGATCATCGATAAGGCCCTGGAAGCCATTGCGTACCCCAAGCATAGTATGGCCGTAATCTAGCCCCAGCCGCACGGCCACGCGCACTGCGGTGTTCATGCCTGGGGCAGGCGCGCCCGCATTGAGTACGGCAAGCCGTAGCTGGCGTTGCCCTGGCTGCGGGGCCGAGGGTTTTACCTGTACCAGTGTGCGTAATGTCTGGTACGATTCGAGGAAGCTGCCACCACGCAGCGCCATTGCGCGCTCGTAATCGTGGTTCGCAATCGCCGCACTCACGGCCCGCGTCTCTTCTACCGCGCGCATCAGTGGGATGCGAATAATGCGATTATTACGCATGCCCATCACTTGCGGCTCGTCTTCGGGTTTGGCCGAAAGCAGCTCAAGCACGGCGGCATGGCCGAGCAGCGTGCTCATGTAGCGATCAAACGCGCTGGGGTGACCGCCACGTTGGACATGGCCCAGGATGGTAACGCGCGCATCTTCGCCAAGCCGCTCTTCGAGCAGGGTGCGCACATATTCGCCAGTGATCGGGTTGCCCTCACTATCGCGCGCGCCTTCGGCCACAATCACAATGCTATCGCGCCGCCCTAATTCGCGCCCGCTGCGCATTGATTCGCACATTTCGTCTTGCCACACTTGGGCCTGTGGCGGAAGCTCGGGAATGAAGACCCAATCGGCACCTCCAGCGATCGCGCCCATGAGCGCCAGGTAGCCGCAATTGCGGCCCATCACCTCTACTACAAAGGTGCGCTGGTGGCTGGCAGCCGTGCTTGTGATGGCGTCAATCGCTTCGGTTATACGATGCAGCGCGGTGTCAGCGCCAATTGTCATATCGGTGCCAACGAAATCATTATCGATCGAGCCAACCAGGCCGGTAATATATAAAGTTCGGTGGCGCTCGGCCAGCTCGGTGCTGACCTTGCCAGTCTCGACAAGCTCTTGCACTAAGCCACTCCATTCCTGCCGGAACAGGTTCGCACCAGTCAGGCTACCATCGCCACCAATAATCACAAGGCGGTCGATATCGCGCAGCAACAGGTTTTCGGCGGCGCGCAGCCGCCCCTCGCGGGTGCGGAAGGCTGGGCAGCGTGCCGTGCCAATGATGGTGCCACCGCGCTGTAAAATGCCACCAACCGAATTCCAATCCATCGCACGAATGCGGTCACCGCCATCGACCATGCCCTGGTAGCCTTCGTAAATCGCATATACCGCTACCCCACGGTTCAGAGCGGTGCGCACGACTGCGCGCACTGCCGCGTTCATACCCTGTGAATCGCCACCACTTGTCAATACCCCGATCCGTCCCTGGGATTGCATGCCAACCTCCCTATCGCCTTTGTGCGACGCGTAGGCGCGCTACACACACTGCATAGCGTATCCACCCAACAGCAGTGGGAACACATATTAATCGTAGACGTTTAGTACGAAAATACTTCGGAGAAATGTTCACCGATGAGGAAGAAGCCGCAACAGCCTGGGCGGTGCGGTGTTAAGCACCCAGTAGTGGAGCACTGGCTGTGGAACGCAGCCAACGGGAAGCGGTGAGCAACAAGGGTGCGCCGGGCGCGCGGAAGCGGCGTGTGGAGAGGGTGAGCGGATGTTTCGCGCGCCTGAACTACTATTTACGATGTCGCCGGGGGACGTGGAGAACGCACGGTAGCTTCGAGCAAGGTACTGTTTGGCACCACCACTTCGCCATCGCGCGTGCGCAGCACCGTGTTAACGCTACCAACAGTACTAATTTCGCCGCTCACGTCGGCAAGTGCAACCGGCCTGCCGGTGGTGAAACGCTGGCGAATATAATACCCGGCCAAAACGTTATACACTAACCCCCGTGCGCCCAGGCCCAGCGCCAGGCCCAGTGCCAGGCCAAAGGCAGCGATTGCAATCGTAATCGCGGTAACCAGGATCGCCGTATCAACGCCCAGCTGCCCAAGCGCTAGCACAACCACGAACAGACTGATGATATATTGCACAACGCGCCCAACGCGTGCGGCGTAAGTCAACCCGCCCACAGCCCCCACATTACTGATCAGATTGCCAACAAACTGTGCTGCCACGCCCCCAAGCAAGAAGATGATTACAGCAGCAATAATATTGGGCAGGAAACCGAGTAAGCGCTCAAGCAGCTGCGCCACCGCCTCAAGTCCCATCAAACGGGTTGACGTAATGAGGAATGAGAGCAGCAAGAAGGTGAACACTGTTTGCGCGAGGACCCACGAAAGCGGCGTTTTGATACCTAGACCGCGCAACGACCCTGTGATGCCAGTGCGCTCAATGAGGGGGTCGAACTTGAGCTTTGAAAGGGCAGTACCTAAAATCCAGCGCACCAGCCGGGCAATTAAATACCCGATCATCAGGATAATAAGCCCATTTACCAGATTGGGGATGAAATGAATGATATCGGTGACAATCTTGGTCAACGAATCAATAACAACTTGAAAGTTCATAGCAACTCCCTCCGCTTAGCGCAGCGGGTTAGGCCAGGGCGGGTGAAGGCTCGGGGGCGCCGAACAGGCTGAATAGCAGGTTCAGTAGCTCAATCAGCCCACGGCCAAGGCCCGAAAGCCCAAGATCGAGTAGATCCAGCAATGTTCGATCCTGGCGAATCCGATCCATCAGGCGCTGCTCAAACCCTGCAGGTAGTGCGACCTCGGCTGCCTGTAATTGTACCAGTAATCGGCGAACCCTTCGCGCAATTGCTACTTCGGCGGCTGCCTCGGGGTGTGCTGCAAGCCATGCATCCCACTCGGGGCCTTGCAGTAATCCGTCTGCTAGATCTGCTAAATTTACATCCGTATCGTCAGGCATCATATCGTATTCCAATCGTGCTATAAAGCTTATTACCGCGCGCCGCTAACCGAATCGGCACGTCGCAGCCCGGGGCAGATCTGCTCGAGCCACTGTTGAAACGCCAGCCTTGCTCGGTGAATGCGCATTTTCACCGCGCTGAGCCCTACCGAAAGAATGTCGGCAATTTCCTGGTAGGATCGATCCTCGATATCCCGCAAAATCAGTGCCGTGCGCCCCTGCGCATCGAGTTCGCGTAGAGTCTGCTCAAGACAATCCCACACCTCGCGGCGCAGCGCAGTTTGTTCCGGCCCGGGGGTTTGCGCATCGGCGTAGCGCGGTTCTTCATTGCCATTCTCATCGGGTGGATCAAGCGGTGTTGTTTGCGGTCGGCGCTTTTGTTTGCTTAGAGCATCGAAGCAGGTATTCGTTGTAATACGATAAACCCATGATGTAAACATACCCGGGTCTTCGAGCTGCCGGATTCCGCGATAGATTTTCAGAAATACTTCCTGTGCCTGATCTTCAGCATCTTGCCGATTGCCCATAAGGCGGTACGCCGTTGCGAATACTCGTTCTTTATACATTGATACAAGCAATTCAAAGGCACGCGTATCGTCTGGTAGGGTTCGCTGACACAGCCGCACAAGCTCCTCTGGTGCAAGCGTCTGCATCATGCCTCCTTGTCATCGTCAACAGCTGCGTAAGCTCTTTAACCTACCAAAACACTGGCAAACTGTCAACTATGACGCAAAGCCCTTCGGTTGTAGGATGAGTGTGCCCGAGTGCGCCGAGGGGAGCGGCAGTCCCCATCACTAGTGGTATCTCGCTGCTCGATTCCTCCCTGGCGAGCAATTCGTGGCATACATACGCGGTATGCCGAAGTGCTGACTATCTGCCTTGTGCCACTATACCTACGATATTAAAAACGGGCAAATCAGCTACTCTAGGCTCAAGATCGTGGAACGGAGCACCTGATTCCCGTGTTGCGCAGCGCACATATCGTGGTGGCTGCGTTGCTATCAAGACTTCCTGCTCTACAAAAAAGTCACAGCCCACAACAGAGTGACTTTTCAAAAGTGCCTTCGTCATGTTTACTATCTAATTCCATAAAATAGTATTCCAATCACAGAGAAGGCATATGCCGCATATATTTATCATTGAACAGCAACGCGAAATTCGCTCGATTCTAGAGCGCATTCTCTGCCGCGCCGGGTATACAGTCAGCACCTTTTCAGATGCCGCACTTGCCCAGGCATACGCGCGTAAAACACCGCCGAGCGCTGTCGTTGTCGATATGTCCTATCAACCCCTCACGATTTCGCAGGCGCTGGCAGCTCTGCGCGCGAGCTTGCCCGATCGCAATGTGCCGTTCATTGTTACCAGCACCTGGTATTGCGATGAAGTGAACCTGCTACCGGGCGATGGCTATGCCGAGATACTGGTGAAGCCCTTTCTGCGCGAGAGCTTGCTCGAAAGCATTGAGCGCGCGTTATGGCAGCACCAGCGGCCAAAGCAGCATCCCGGGGCCATGCGGGTATAATAGCGCGCCACCCTCGCTACCTACAGCAGAATTTTCACTATAGCGCCCTGGCATGCGTACTCAGTGGCAAAAGCAGCGCTACAGCGGCGCGCATTGCGACCGTGCCCGGTTTGGCTTATAATCGTGCTGCTGCCAGCTAGGCGGCCGCAGCCCGCCGCATCTGCCTGCTCCATCCGAATCTGCTTACACAGAGGTGTGCCGTGCAAGACTTTGAGAAACTTGGCGCGTTTTACCTCGGCAAAGGCTACGATCTTGATCGTGGTGCAATGACCGATGAGCTGATTTTATACGACTCCAAGGATTTGACTACGCATGCCGTGATCATCGGTATGACCGGCAGTGGTAAAACCGGCCTGGGTATAGACCTGATCGAAGAAGCAGCAATCGACCACATCCCGGTGATTGCGATCGACCCGAAGGGCGACCTGGGCAACTTATTGCTCACCTTCCCCAACCTCGACGCGGCCAGCTTTCAGCCCTGGCTGCCGCCACCCGACCCGGGTGCGCCTGCCGAGAGCGATGCCCAGCGCGCTACCGAATTAGCCGATCGCTGGCGTAAGGGTCTGGCCGATTGGGGCGAGGATGGCGCGCGCATCCAGCGAATGCTTGATGCTGCCAATTTTGCCATCTACACCCCTGGTAGCTCGGCTGGTACCCCGATCTCGGTCTTGCGCTCGTTTAAGGCTCCTTCCGCCCAGCTGCGCGACGATGTCGATCTGTACCGCGAGCGCGTGCAGGCTACGGCCATGGGTATTCTCACCCTCATGGGCGTCGACGCCGACCCGATTACCAGCCGCGAGCATGTGTTGCTTTCGAACCTGCTCGACAATGCCTGGCAGCAGGGTCAGGATCTCGATGTCGCGGGCTTGATTCGCGCTATTCAGCAGCCGCCTTTCGATCGCGTCGGCGTGCTCGATGTCGAGTCGTTCTTCCCAAGCAAAGACCGCGCTGGCCTGGCGATGCAGCTAAACAACCTGCTGGCCGCGCCGGGTTTTGCCGCCTGGATGGATGGTGAACCACTCGATACCGGGCGGCTGCTGTTCACCGACACTGGCAAGCCGCGCGTGTCGGTCGTGTCGATCGCACACCTCTCCGACCGTGAGCGCATGTTCTTCGTTGCCACGCTGCTGAACGATGTGGTGAGCTGGATGCGCACTCAGCCGGGCAGCACCAGCCTGCGCGCTATTCTGTACATGGACGAGATTTTTGGCTATTTACCGCCGGTAGCTAACCCGCCAACCAAGGCGCTATTCCTCACGCTGCTCAAGCAGGCGCGTGCCTTTGGCCTGGGCCTGGTGCTGGCGACGCAGAACCCGGTCGATCTCGATTATAAAGCGCTTTCAAATATTGGCACCTGGATGATTGGTCGCCTGCAAACCGAGCGCGACAAGGCGCGCGTGATGGAAGGGCTAGAGGGCGCAGCGGCAGGCGGTAGCTTCGATCAGGCGCAGATGGAGCGTATTCTAGCCGGGCTGGGCAAGCGCATCTTCCTGATGCACAATGTCCACGAAGATCACCCGGTTGTATTCACCACCCGCTGGACGCTTTCGTACCTGGCCGGGCCACTGACGCGTGAGCAAATTAAGAAATTGAAGCCCGCTTCAGCCCCAACGCCGGTCGCATCAGCGGCAAGCCCGGTAGCTGTCGCAGCCCCGCCGCCTGTGCCCACGGTTGCTGCCGCAGCGGCAGCGGCTGGCCCGCCAGTGGTGCCACCCCAGATTACCCAGTACTATGTGCCGCCGCGCCGTGGTGCTGCCGCGAACGAGCTAACCTACCGCCCATTTGTCGTTGGTGCCGCCGATGTAACCTACGCAAACGCGAAGTACAACGTGCAGCAGACACGCCGGGTGCTGCAAATGTGCCCAATTGCCGATAGCGCCGTGCCAGTAGAGTGGGATCGCTCGGCAACGCTTGATCTCGATGCCAGCGACCTTGAGAAGCAGCCCGATAGCGGCGTTGGCTTTGCCAAGCTGCCCGCTGCCGCCAGCAAACCCAAAAACTACGACGAATGGGATACGCTGCTAAGCCGCTGGCTGCGCACCGAGCAGCCGCTCACCCTACTGCAAAGCGCTACGCTGAAAGCCACATCGGCGGTGGGCGAGGCCGAGCGCGATTTCCGCATCCGGCTGCAAGAGCTGGCCCGCCAGCAGCGCGACGACGCGGTTGAAGATTTGCGCAAGCGCTATGCCACTCGCATTGCCACCCTGGAAGATCGTGCGCGCCGCGCCGACCAGGAAGTAGCCAAGCAGCAGGAACAGGCCAGCGCGCAGAAATTAAGCTCGGTGGTGTCGATCGGCGAATCGCTGCTCGGCTCGTTCTTTGGGCGCAAGCGCAGCACTATTACCACGGCGGTGCGTGGCTTTGGGCGCATGCAGGACGAAAGCAGCGACGTGGGCCGCGCCCAGGCGAATGCCGAATCGGTACGTGCCCAGCTTAGCGAGCTACAGGCCGAGCTACAGCGCGAGATCGACACGCTTTCGTCAAGCTTCGATGCCCAGCGCGAGCCGCTCGAAACCGTGACGATCGCGCCCAAGAGCAGCGATATTGTGGTGCACTTTGTGGGTCTGGCCTGGGTGCCTTTTAAGGATGGCGAAACTGAGGCCTGGATTTAGCAGTTTATAGCCCGCAATAACCACGAAGCGCACGAGAAGCATGTAGCCGGAGGATTGCTTCGTGCGCTTCGTGCATTTTGCACCCTACCCGCAGTATGCGCCTACCTGTCGCAGCGCGCAGATGGCAGCCGGTGGGAAAGAACGGCTCAGGTGTTCCAGAAAGTAGAAAGCTATGTCGCGGCGTTCAAATTCGCGCGGGTGGTATCTTTCGCAAGTGCAGCTGCTGGTATTGATTCTCATTGTTGCAGCCGGGCTATATCTGTACTTTCACCCCGATATATTGAGCGGATGGATTGGGCAGCCGGGGAGCGCGCCGAGCGCCGAGCTTGCCACCAGCACGCCAGCCCCGCCCGAACCAACTGCGGCGGTACGCGCCACACCGGCCCCGGCTGCTACGTCGGCGCCTCGGGCTACAGCTGCGCCTAAAGCCACCCCCGAAGCCTCGGGCACCGATGCTCTACTGAGTTTGCGGGGTGCCTGGTACCAGCTGTATTTCACCCGCCCGCGCTACCCCGATCGAGCTGCCAATCACCAGGGCGGCATCGACGCGCGGCTGGTCGCATTCCTCAACACGGCCACGAAAACCATTGACCTTGCCGACTATGATTTTGACCTTGAGAATGCTGCGCAGGCGCTGGCTGCTGCCGCTGCGCGTGGCGTGCGGGTGCGTATGGTGACCGATACCGATACGCTTACTAGCCCCAAGGAATCGATTCAGCGCGCGTTTGCCATCCTTAAGCAGGCGAACATCCCGGTTGTCGACGACCAGCGCCCGGCGATTATGCACAATAAATTTGTAGTAGTGGATGATATTGTGGTGTGGACTGGTTCGTGGAATTTCACGGTGGGCGATACATATCGCCTGAACAACAACGCGATCAAAATCGTATCGCCTGGCCTGGCGAAGAACTATACGCTTGAGTTTGAGCAAATGTTTGAAAAGCGCCTGTTCGGCCCCGCTAAACAATCTACGCTGCACGACCCGGTGCTGACGATTGGTGGCGCGCGGGTGGAGAACTACTTTGCGCCTGAAGATCAGGTAGCGTCGCATATTATCAAGCGCATCGAGCTGGCACAGCAGTCAATTCATTTTATGGCGTTTTCGTTCACCAGCGATACAATCGGGCGGGCGATGCGCGATCGGGCGAAGGCGGGTGTGCAGATTTCGGGCGTGTTCGAGAAAAATGGCTCCGAGACGTTATATAGCGAGTATGGCAAATTTCTTAAGGCCAAATACGATGTGTTGCAGGATGGCAACCCCTACCTGATGCACCATAAAGTCATTATTATCGACGGCAAAACGGTGATTTTTGGTTCGTTTAACTTTTCGAATAATGCCGATAAGGACAACGACGAAAATTTGCTGATTGTTGACGATGCGGGCCTAGCGCAGGCGTTCGAGGCCGAGTTTCAGCGGGTACGCGATACCGCGCTGGCGAGCGATACTCAGAATGTTTCGCCCACCGATCCGGGCCTGGATACGATGGAAATGCTGACCATTGGGCGCTGATGCCCGGCGCAACACACAAGAGCATTCACGGCACCGCGCGCACCGAGATTCGTCTGCTTTTCGGTGCGCGCGGTGTTTTAGCGCTGCTCAATATATTCTAGCAAGTTGCTTGGGTAGTAACCGGCGCACGCAAGCGCTTAAGCGCGCTGGGGTGCATGGCATCGCTATTTAGGTTGCGAGCGCGTTGGCAGGGTAACGGGCGCGGTTCGCACCCCGCAACGCTAGTGCGTAGACTACGCCTGCTGCTCGGGCCGCAAGGCCGCCGGGGCTACCGCCGCCCCGGCACCCCGCGCTGGGGTTTGCACCCCAGCCCCCGAATTTGATGCCTACTCGCTATCAGCGTTTGATGGGTATGCCCCCGTAGTGCCTACTGCTGGTTGCTGCCAAGGGAACTGATAGCTGTGCCCGGCTGGCGGGGGCACAGCAACGGGCGCGGTTCGCACCCGCAACGCTAGTGCGTAGACTACGCCAGTTGCTCAGGCCGCAAGGCCGCCGGGGCTATCGCCGCCCCGGCACCCCGCGCTGGGGCTGACGCCCCAGACCCCGAATGTGATGCTGCCGCATGTGAAACGTCTGGTGCCCATGCCCTCGTAGTGCCTACTGCTGGCAGCTGCCGTGGGAACTGATAGCTGTGCCCGGCTGGCGGGGGCACAGCAACGGGCGCGGTTCGCACCCGCAACGCTAGTGCGTAGACTACGCCTGCTGCTCAGGCCGCAGGGCCGCCGGGGCTACCGCCGCCCCGGCACCCCGCGCTGGGGTTTGCACCCCAGACCCCGAATGTGATGCTGCCGTTTGCCGAACGCTTGATGTGCATGCCCCCGTGGTGCCCACTGCTGGCTGCTGCCGTGGGAACGGATATATCTGCCCGGCTGGCGTGCGCCTGGAAACGGGCAGC
>WBZP01000079.1_pt1 | contig 137195 bp, 100 predicted proteins | sample 5204301 | NCBI WGS metagenome assembly WBZP01 (sample SAMN12412401, study PRJNA552823) | activated sludge metagenome | isolation source: activated sludge from nitrification reactor of wastewater treatment plant... | place: USA: Pennsylvania | collected 2017 | reverse complement strand
CCGCGCCTTTGGGGCTGAGTGCTTATCTGTGGTCGTCGGGGGCAACCACGGCGGGCATCTCGGCCAATGTACCCGGAACCTATACCGTGACAGTCACCAATGCGGCGGGGTGTACGGCTGCAAACAATATCAGGGTCGCGCTGTCCACTCCCGTGAACATTCAATTGGACATAACACCTGCTTCCTGCCAGCAGAGAGGAAAAGTTATAATAGAACGTCTGGCAAGCGGCCTCGCACCTTACCAAATTGAGTTGAATGGAGTGCGCCAACAAACCAATGGCATACAGGAGCTGGTGTTTGCGGGTTTACAACAGGGACTATATATCTGGAGGCTACAGGATGCAGGGGGGTGCCGCTATCAGGATACCATCGAAATAGTGAAAAAGTGTAGCGCAAGTATTTATGCGCCCAATGTGCTGGTGCCTGACAGCGGTAAAAACGGTTATTTCAATTTTTACAGCGACAGCGATTTTGAAGTAGAATTAATGCAGGTATTTGATCGCTGGGGCAATAAAATGGCGGAATACAGAAACCTGCCAGGCAATCAGACACAGACTGGTTGGGATGGTTATTTTAACGGACAGGTGGTGATGCCGGGGGTATATGTGTATTGGGCGCGTTTGCTTTTAGAGGATGGCACAAGGATACAAAAACAGGGAGAGATAACTGTGGTGCGGTAAATTCACGGCAACAAAGAAGCATATTTTTTTCTCCGACTGCGGATTTCTATAAACAGGCAAACGCCCACAAGAACGTACTCTGCCAGTATCCATCCTTTTTGCTCTATAAAGGCGTTGTCTTCATAATGGCTATAGGAAAAGGCCACTGTCCAGGTCCATATAAAACTGAAAGATCCGACTGGCCAGACAGCATATCTAAATATTTCGGACATTGCTACCGGGTACTTTTGATTTGCAACAAGGGGCATACAGGGCGCGGAGAAGAGGGGTTTTTCAAATAATGAGGCAGACAAAGCGAGGCCCAATAAGAACACGACATACCACGGATGTACTGTAGAAGCACAAAATAAATAGACCGTAAACACCCAAAAGCAGGCACGGGCAAGCGCAGTCACCGCAGAAGGGCGGGATCTGTGCCAAATCTGCCATGATAAGCCAATCAACACCACAATCGGAAAAGGCAACAGCAAAAGTCCAATTAATTTGTCTAAGCTGTAATGGGTGAGGAAGCGCAATCCAAATTCCCAAAAAAGGTAGTAAAAACTGCCATTGAAAGCAAATTTTTGAAAATATAGATCAAGGCTTTGGGCCATATTGAGCAGGAGGTCTGCGGAAAACACAGGCAAAAACAACGCAGCGGAGGCCCCGGAAAAAACGGTAAAGAAGGTTAAAAATCTGCGACCACCGCCCCAGGCAGCCAGGAGGGGCATGAACAGGAGCGGCCACAGCTTAATCGAAAAAGCAAAGGCACATAAGGCCCCCGCCAGGGCATTGCGTTGCAGATGCAGGGCATAGAACATCCCCACTGTAGCAAATACCAACGCTCCTTCAAAATGGCCGTTGCCGCATATTTCCAACAGCACTAAAGGATTGAGTGCCCAAATGACTGCGGCAAAATAGTGTCGGCGGCACCAAAACAACCACAGCGTGCCACATTCGCAGCCCCACAGAAACAGCTTCATCGGGATGATTGCCCCATAGTCGCTGTGGGGCGAAAGCCAGGCGGACAAGGCAAAAATGCCCTGACACAAGGGCGGATAAACGGTGTACCAGAGTTTGGAATTTAATTTTTCGTAGAGGGCCAAATGAAGACCATGCGGAAAGTAATTTTGTTCAAAATACCAGACAGGAGGGTGTGAAAAAGGGTGAATGCCCGCTACCGTCAAGCGACCGTCCCATAAAAAACGCCATATATCCTCCGACCAGTTGGGCAGGGTAAAAACCAGCAGCAAGCGCAATGCAATGCCCAGAATTGTTAAAAAAGCAGCTTTTTGCTTCAGCGCCGCGCTTGTAGAGCGCAGCAGACCTGCCAACAAAAAAGTGTACAGAAAAAAGGTTCCGGTATAAGCAACAACCAGCGCGTTGAAGTCGGAGCGCGCCGAGCCAAACGACAAAAAGGCTGTCAGTATGCAAAATGCGATACTGACAGCCTTGTATGAAATCAGATCAAAAAACTTATTTTTCGAATCCAAATGTCTTTTACATGTTTCGCTCATCCACACCGGTCAACACTGCTCCTGCGAATTTATCGCCCAAATTTTTCAGGTAATTCAGCGATTCCTGATCGCCAGGCTTTACCGTGGAACCGGCATTGAAAACTGCTATGACGGCCTCTGCATAAGGCAGCAGTTCCTGTGCATCAGAATAGGTATTCAGCGCAGCCGATTCCATAAAAATAAAATCATAATGCTGTCGCAAAGTCTCTAAAAAGGCGCGAAAAGCGGCTGGATCTAATAACTCTCCGGGGGAACGATGCAGGCCGGTGTTACCAATGATATCTATGTTGTTTTCGGAAGCATCGGAGTATCCTTCCCGCTTTATTTCGAAAATGCCTTCCAAGTCGTATTGCCGAATGGCTTCATTAATCAGTGCAGCATGGGGCGTAGGCTGATTGATATAACTTTCGGGCAACGGAGTTTTGAAATTGGTATCCAACATCAGCACCTTTCTGTTATTGGCCGCTAAGGAGTAAGCGAGGCCGTGCATGGTAAATGTTTTGCCTTCGCGTGGTTTAGCGCTGACAATCAAATAGATGTTCCTGCCTGAATGAATCAGCTGAGAACGGATTTTTCGCAAACTTTCCCGGAAGTTTACATATTGAGGGGCTTCATTGCCTGTTGCAAAAATCTTGTTCAGGTCTAAATTTTTAACCGGAATAACAGTAACAGAACCGAGCAATGGCAGGTTATTGGTGAACTTCTTAAAGAGGTCGGGCGATTGCATGGAGTGGTCAAAGTAGGCGAGCAGAAAAATCAGGATGGTCGCCAGAGTGGCCGCCACAATGCCCGCGAAAACGCTCAACAGTACCCGACGGTCGGGTTCGGGCCATTCGGGCAGCTGGGCATACTCCACAATGTTCAGGCGATTCTCGTAGTTCTCTAATTCCAATTTGGCCTTGATGAGTTCCTGGGTGATGGTTTCAAATTCCAACAGCGCACGGTTCATGTCCTGTGTCAGTTTGGTGGAAATGGCATCGTGCGATACATTGGAACTGAGCGACCCGCGAATGGAGGAAATGCGGCGTTCGATGTCGTCCAAACTTTCCTCGGCTTCTATCTTGTCTATGCTGGTACTTACTTTCTCCTTATACAGGTCTTCCCGGGTGCGCTTTGTTTCGTCGGTCTGCCGGGGCTTTCCGATGGAACGGGCGGAAGTTTGCAAAGACCGCTGGAGGGCGCGTTCGGCATCTGCCAATTGGGTTTCCACTTCTTCGTCTTTGCCGCCTGTTTCAATGCTTCTTTGCTTCAGCTGACGCACTTTTTCCAAGCGCTGATCCGTGGTGTATTTATCGGCAATGCGGGTACGCGTTTCGCGGGAGTCGCCACTTGATTTTTCGTAAATGGCCGTGTCAAGTACGGAAATGGACTTATCGGCAGCCTTTTTCTTAGACAAGGCGCGCTGTTTGGCCATCTCTAATTCGGACAATTGCGAAACCAATTCTTCGCTTTGTTTGCTCAAAACCGGAATGCCTTTCGAGTGCAGATAACTGAACAATTTGCTTTGTGTGGAATCCACCACCCATTTTTTCTGAGCGGACAGGTTGTTGAAGTTTTCCACATTTTTGCGCTTTTCGCGCAGGGCTAAATTTTGGTAATAGAGGCGCAGTCGTTTTACGTAGGTATTGGTAATAAACTGCGACAATTGCGGATTTTCGGTCTTCATTTCAATGATCAAATAATCCGTGGAGCCTTTTCTCTTAACCGAAAGCGCCTTCACCATCTGATCGTGGTCGTAACCGTAAGAACGCGACACTCTATCGAGCAGAAAATCAAATTCCTGATCGAAAGAAGGGTCGTCTAAACTGTCCAATTGTATTTTATTAAGATAAGCCAACAGTTTGGCCTGCTCCTCGTCGCTGAAATGCATCAGTTTTTTATTGGGCTGCCGAAAAGGAGTTTGTCCGACCGCCACTGCCCGCAGGTCGTGTTGCAGCATTTCCATGGCCAAAATTTTCAGCGTGGAACGCGATTGCACGAATTCGATCAGGTTAGAAAAGGCGTTTTCTATCTGATACTGTTGTACAAAGGCATCCGAGCCATCGGAGTTGATGCCTTTATAATTGACAATGCCTGTGGCGAGAATGGCAGTAGATTTATATTTGGGCGCTTTTAACCCCACCAATACAAAGGTCAGTACTGCGGCTCCCAATGCCGACAGCAATATCGCCCATTTGCGGCGGGCGAGTATTTTAAGCAGATAACCCAAATCCATAATGTTTGCATGAAACCTTTAATGATCTCCGCCCTATTAGTCGTAAAAACCGTGCCAAGTTCTGTGGAAATGCTCCTTCCAGTGTCTTTTGCATTTCATTAATGTTTTAATAATGCGTAATTAATTGAAAATTATTTTTTTATATGTTAGACAGCCTTCCTTCCAGGATGAAATTTCGTTAACTTACAGCAGGCAGAAAGCGGGGCAAAAGTGACAGAAAAGACAGGCAAACGCAAATCAGCATTTTAAAAAAGACTTACATAACCCAAATGGAATTTCGCCGCCCGGAAATCCACCGACTGTCCTGCGTCGCGCCTCCCGACGGCTAAGCTGATGCCAAAAATGCCCGCCTGCGTTTCCACATTCAAACCAGCCCCCATGCCCCAGGGACGGAGAAAAAGGCGCTTGCCTGCAGTCAGGTTTTCCGTATAACCATAGTCCGTGAAGGCCGATAAAAACGAGCGCGGCCCCGTCAGCAACCGCCATTCCACCGTCAGCACGCCGTAGCGGGTGGCAAACAGGCTTTCCTCGTCGAAGCCCCGCAGCAGCCGATGCCCCCCCAATCGGTACTGTTCATTGTTATAGACTGGCTGATCGGAGAAAATGCCCCCGGCCCGAAAAGCCCCTTTCAGGGTACTGCGCCTGAACAAAGCCAGATAGCCTTCCGCCTGCACTTCCAAACGGAAACGGGTAGCCCGAAGGGCTATAGAGTCGTACAGCGTGCGAAAATCGAACGTTTCGGTACGCATGGCCTCTATTTGGGCGTTGCGCCGAAGGATGCTGAAACCTGCCAGCCCCTTCACGTGAAGGTGCCAGCCCCGGCGCGGATTGAAGCGGTCGTCTAAGTGTACTACCTGCCCTTCCATGCCAAAACCGTTTTGCCTCAGATCCAAGTCGGGCGGCAACTGTCGGGTGCGGCGCACCACAGCGGTGTCCACCCGGATCAGATTCAGATTGCGGTTTTCCCAAAAGAAACGCACGTAGTGGCCCGTCGGGAATCCATAGGAAATGCCTGCGTCGCCCCGCGCTTCCAACCACGTACTGTCCCGCCGAAAAATGTGCAATTGGCCCGCTGTGCCAAAGGTCGTTCCCAAAAGACAGGGGAGTCCGGCGGCCACTTCCAATTTCTGGGTTTCGGGCCGAAGGCGCTCCATTTGTATGGAAAAGTTTTCTCCCCGGTTGAAGGCGTTCTGAAAGGCAGCGTCCAATTGGCCGGTGATCAGCACCCGCCCGTCGGTTTCGCCGTTGGTGGCAGGGGTGCGGGGCAACACGCCCACAATGAAGTCGAAACGCCCGGCCTTTTTTTTGTTGAGGTACAGCTGCACGTTGGCTTCGTTTTGCGCAAAACGCACCGTGGGAGGTGCCTGAGTATCGGCAAATGCGAGGCCCCTCAACAGTTTTTCTGTAGCCAATACTTTAGCACGGCTGAAAGGGCTGCCGGGCCGAATGCCGAGATAATGCGCCAAAAAGCTGCGCGGCAGTTTCAGGTTCCCCTTTATTACAATGTCCCTGAACACCATATAAGGCCCCCTGTCCGCCCGCAAATACGCATACACTGCCCCTGTGCTGTCCACCTGAAGGGTATCAGTCCAAACAGAAGCAAAGGGATAGCCGTTGTTTTCGGCCACCTGCAACATGTTTTCGCGCAGGGTCTGCAGGGCGAAGGCACTTAAAGGTCTGTTCTGAAAATTTTTGGATTTAAAACCGGCGGCTGCCAGCCAGTCTTTTTCTACCCGCTGCACATCCAGATACGCCCATTGGAACTGCGGGCCGATGTATAAATGCGCTGCATACGCTGTCCCATTTTTATAAAATGTATCCACAGAGGCCGTCCAAAACGCCTCTTTTTGCAAGTGCTGCACAAGACGGCTACACAAAACCTGCGCTGCTGCGCTGTCGGCTACTGTAAAAATTGCTGCCGCCGTGTCAAAAGACAGGGGATGCAGGCCCGCCTCGGCAAATGCCTTTTGTGCTGCCCCCCGCTCTGCTTCCTGTATGCGCAGGTACAAAACGTTTTGTGCCGAAAGACCGATTGCCCACCCCGACAGGAGGCAGGCAAGGGAATAGCAAGGTCCCCATGTCAAAAAAAACAGGGCAACGGAACTTTTCCAACTCAGTTTTCTCTTCATAGGAAGGCATGGAAAGGGGATTTTCTGCTGTATGGTAAAAATACGGGCAAATATACAATGTCTGCCCGTAACACAGGGTATTCCTTTTCTGCCTTTTATAAAATTGAAAAACTTTCTCCCCCTGTTCACTCTTCCCGCGCTCTGATCACTTTCTGCCGCGCCAGCAAATGTCCGTTTTCATCCAGCACCTGCACAAAGTAAGCCCCCGGCACCAAGGCCGCCACATCAAATACACCCGCCTCAAAGAGCGCCGTTTGTTGCAGCCGACCCAGCACGTCATAGACCCGCGCCACCGCAGGCACCCCCTCGCCCAACCACCGCAGGGTGCCGCTCGTGGGATTGGGGTGCAGGCCGCCCGTGCCGCGCCCGGCCACCGGTTCCGCGTTGGTGCTGACCGTTCCCACCCGGATTACCCGGCACAGGGTGTCCGATCCGTTGGCATTGGACACCACCAGACACACCCGATACAACCCCGAAGCGGCGTAGCGGTGCTGCGGATTGCGCTCTGTGCTGCCGGTACCGTCGCCAAAGATCCATTGCCAGGTGCGCGGCTCGTACCACGACACGGAGGTGAAGTCCACTTCTAAGCCCTCCGCGTCGTGCCGCCAGCCTGCCAGCGGATGGTTGTCTAACCCCAGGGTGTCGCAGGAAGAACCGTCCACAGGGCCGAGGCGGAAGTTAGGAAAGTGGGGGAGGTTGGCAAAAGAATATTCAAAATTGTAATACCGGTACTGAAACCCGCATTCTTTTCCGCCTTTCTCCGGGCTTTTGATGCGGTGCATACAGTCCTGACCGTCTGCGGTGCGGCAATAGATGCGCCCGTCGGGGCCGAGTTCCATTTTTGCAAAAGAAACCAAAAACGGACACCGGTCCTGTGTATCCCATTTAATCAGGGTGGTACGACTTGCCGCTATATCAGTGGCTCCCATATCCCATTGATAAACATCCCCGGTAGCTCCAGCATACAAAAAGCGTCCGTCTGCCGAAAACGCCAGACCGGAGGAAAACTCTCCGTCGTTTTCGTCGTCTATGGGAATATAGAGGGGGTTGGAAAAGGTACCCGTACAGCGATCAAAATCAAAGATGCGCAAATCGTCCCGTACACTGTAGCGGGCCATCTTACTGCCATCCGGCGAAAAACAAATGGTGCCAAGACCATTGCGGGCTGTGGGCACACCGATGGACTGCTTTTTGACAATGACCGTATCACCTGAAAAGTAGGAAATATAGTAGTTATTGCTCTTAAATTCTGCTGCCACAATCCACCAGTCCCGTCCGTTGGCGTGTTTGACCGCGTGAAAACCATCACGATCGAGGGTATCGTTCATCACAATCTCTCCTTTTGAGACCATTTCCCCACTTCCCTGCCCGTCTAACAGGACACGGGAGTGCAGCAGCTTACTAATGCCTGCCGGAGTTTCCATGTTCAGATGGAACAGATGCACCAGCCTGTGTCGGCGATGATCAGGAAAAAACAACAGGGAATTCCCTACGCTATAACCCCTGTTCTGGGGACAGAACAAATCATAGACCAAACCCGGATTGAGGGGGGCACTGTCTGTTACCTTTTGTCCCTCTGCGGTTTCTATATAACAGCCGTTGGCTATGAGCAACAGTTGGCCGGCGGAGTCGCACAGCATGGCATTGGACTCATCTATAGACATGGGTTTGCGCATATAAGTAATCTTCACTGAATCCCCAAAAGTCATGTAAATCCCGTTTGAAAAGGTATTGACGGAATACCGATAACCCAATACCCAGACATTATCATGCTTTTGCGCCAACAGATCCATCGAACACCAAGTCACAAAAGCAAAAAAAATATATATTTTCATTCTACTAAAATAAAACAGCGCTATAGGGCTTTCTAAGCCCTATAGCACCGCAGGTTAAGAATTATTTTTGCAACACCACCTTTTGGGTCGCGATCAAAGCACCTTCCGCATCCAGCAACTGCACGGAGTAAGCCCCGGCAGGCAGGTGACCAATGTCAATCCGGCCCCCACTAAAGGACAACTGTGCCTGCAGGCGGCCCAGGGCATCAAATACCCGGGCTTTTGCGGGCGGGTTGGCACCCGACCACTGCAAAAGGCCGGAGCCGGGATTGGGATAGAGCATGCCCCGCTCTGTCCTGCCGGCGGTCGGCTGTAGGCGCTGTCGGTCGGCAGCGGCGGCACAAAGGGCTGCGTCGTCAAAACTTTCTCCGGTGAAATGGGACACAAAAGCACGCGCTTCATAGACCGCATCCCCGCCTTTCATGGGACACTGGTTGGCTATGGCCCGCAGGTCGGCGAGCGCAGTGGCATGGGGTGTACCCATACCCTCTTTGAGCCAGTTCAGCACAATGGTATTTATCTGCTTGTGATTCTTCTCACAGTCAAGCGCAGCGCTAATCGCCGCGTTATAGGCCAGCAGCGTATTGATTTGTAGAACACGGGCTGCTGCATGTGTCATATTCAGCTGCTCATACTGGCCGCGTGTAGCGGTATTCTGATTCAGCAAAGCGGCATACGCCGTACCATCCACAAAGGCCCCGGCCTGCCGCAGGCTGTCCAGGCGGCGAATTTCGGCAGTTTGGGCCAGCAGGTCTGCCCAGAGTTGCTGGGAAGCTGCCACCTCTGTGGCTGAAAGATTGAACAAACCCGCGTGTGTTTCCGAAACATAGGCCAACTGCCCTGCCGAAGTCGCCTCTGTTTCGGCTTTAAAAGCCGCATATACAGGTGCTTCGTTGGCGTATTCGGGGTGGCGCAGCAGCTTGCGGGCGAGGCGGTAATCCGCTTTCCATGCTTCTTCAGCCGGGAACAGTATGCCGGTAAATTGTCCGGTCGCAATGCTTGCGTCCAGCGCGGTCAGTCCTTTGTCGCTGTCCGCACGGGGGGTTGTCCGGGGCAGCGCACAACCGGAACAAACAACAGTTGCTTCCGGTGTGGGGTCGTTACTAAACCAGTTTGCAGGTGTCACAGGCGGATTAAAACTCGGGTTCTCAAATCCATCCACAAAAAAGCGTGAAAAAAGTGGATTTCCCTGATTAATTGCCCCGATTCCTCCCCCGCAGGTATTGATTTTGGTCAGGTCCCAGACATTGCCCGTGTGGTACTGCTCTCCGATAAAAGCGCCGCCTTCAATGCGCATACCCGCAGCGTGGCATCCAAAACAGTTGCCGCCCACGCTCTGCGAGAAGTCGGCCATGTCGCGGAAAGTGAGGCCATAATTGGTCTGGTCAAAGCCATTGCAGGAAAAGGAGTTGGCAAATCCTCCGGAAGACTCAATGCCATTCGATACGCCCAGACCCGTTCCACCTGCAACCTGCCCGATGCTGTTGGTGGCCACGTCTGTAAATTTGGAATTGTCAATGCGAATGCCGTTGTAGAAAAACTGGCGGTTGTTGTTCAGGATAGAAGGATTGTTGGCTATTTTTCCCTTATACCCGTTCCGGTAGCCAATGCCTTCGCCCCCGCGATCCATATTTACTGTATTGAGCAGGATATTCCAGCCATTCAGACCCGCAATGGTGTAACCGCCCTCATCGGCCTTTACACCCGCCAGAATGCGATTGGGGTTGCTGGTGCCGGTAATCTGTATGGTATTTTTATTGATGCCGAGGCCACCGCGCAGGGGTTCGTTAATGAAAGAACGAATACCATAGTCGCGGGCAGTTATGCGGTTTTCGCGGAATTGTACGCTCATATCCAGGCTCGACTGCCAACTGATACCACTTACCACCTGTGTCATGGTTGTATTTTCCACTTTCCCGGGATATATATCTCCTTTCACGCCCGTTGCACAGTTGGTGAAGGTCATATTGGTCCAGGGTTCGTTGACATTGGCCCAGGCGAATCCTTCTCTTTCGCCCTCTAAATAAATGCCATACCCCTCTGTATTGCTTGTCATAACAATATTTCCTGTATAGGTCAGATTGTTAAAGTATTCAATCAGCTGGGTGGGGTTTGCCGGATCATCATCTGTGGTGAATGTCAGCGTGAGAAAGTATTCCACATTACAGCTGTTGTTGTTCACAAAGCTTGTAACGAAAGAAACTTCTCCGGAACAGCCGGGCTGAATTGGAAATTGCCCAACCAATGAAAAGGTGGGATTGGTGCCTCCGCAAGGCTCACAAATCTGTGCCATAGCCCCAAAGGAGGACAAGCTCAACAAGGTAGTCAGAAGTAAAACCGTGCAGGTACGGAATAGAAAATGACAGGAGGAAAACCCCACCTTATTAAATTTTTCTTTATATTTAAAGGAATTTGGAGACCAAAGTCTCGAGAAAACAAAATTCGTTCTTTCGTAAACAAAGACAAGTTAAATATGAAATAAAGTGGTTATATGTGTAAAAGGAAGCGCCCTTTTACACCCAAATACGCTATACTGCCGTTTCGGGCAGAAAGCGTGTTTTTTCATTTTTCCGGTTGTATATTGCTACACAACACAGGTACATCAACTGTCTCAATGAAAATCAAAAAAGGATTAAAAAGGAAAAACAGGTCATACAGCAACAAAAATAAAACGGGCGGTACAAAACCCGTTAATCAGTCCGCTAAAACCTTCAGAAAGAAAGGCATCCGCATCGAAGAGACTTTCCATCCCACCAAAAATACCTTAACTTTGCAATAATGGAAGTCATTCTGTAATTTCGGCAGCAAATATAAGAGCATTAAAAATGTCTGACAAATTTTTTCGACGAAAAACAAATATATTTTGAATATTTCACTCATTCTTCGCATTTTTGCGGTTGAAAAATCAGCTTTCTTTTTTATCACATCATGCAGCCTGCAAAACCCGCCAGAATCATAGTGGCCATAGACGGATTTTCCTCCTGCGGCAAGAGTACCTTAGCCAAAGCGTTGGCCAAATCCCTGCAATACGCCTACTTGGATTCCGGTGCCATGTACCGGGCAGTTACTTTGTATTTTTTGGAACACCACACCGACCTGAATGATCCGCAACAAATTGAAACCGCTTTAGCAGATATTAAGATTCACTTTGAACGGGTGCACGGACAAAACCATACTTTTTTAAACGAGCGGGATGTGGAGCAGGACATACGGGCCATGCGCATCAGCGAATGGGTCAGCCCCGTTTCGGCCATTCCCGCCGTGCGCAGGGCGATGGTACGGCAGCAAAAAAGCATGGGCAAAAGACGGGGTATTGTGGCGGACGGCCGCGACATTGGCACGGTGGTTTTTCCCGATGCAGAATTGAAAATATTCCTTACGGCAGATTCGGACGTGCGGGCCAGCCGCCGCCACTTAGAGTTTGCGGCTAAGGGCATTGATTCCGACTGGGAGGAGGTGCGCCGCAATTTGCTGGAACGCGACCGCATTGACTCCACCCGGGCCGACAGCCCTTTGCAACAGGCGGAAGATGCCATCGTAATAGACAATACCCTGCTATCGGAAGAAGAACAGCTGGAAAGGGTGTTACAATTTGCAAAATCTAAAATCAGCAGTTCTGTTTCATGAATTTTTGGCAAACCCCGAAAGAAGCCTTTAGCGCCCTCCTCCAGCGCAAAGTTCCGCACCTGCGTCAGATCCGCCACCGTTACTCGGAGGCCCTGACGCGGGAGGTGGATATTGACATTTACCTGCCCCCCGATTACCATTTAAGCATGGGCAGGCGCTATCCCTGGCTTCTGCTGAATGATGGACAGGACTTGCCGGTGATGCACTTTTCGGCCATTTTAGAAAAACTCTATTATACACATCAAATTCCCCCCATCGTTGTTATAGGTATTTATGCAGGCCGCGACCGCGTCCGGGAATACGGAGTGATGCGGCAAGCCGATTACAAGGGCCGGGGGGACCGGGCAAAGCAATATTGTCATTTTCTTTTGGAGGAGTTGCTGCCCGATTTGAAACAGCGCTTTCGTTTGAGTGATGCAGCCGACCAAAGTCTGATTGCCGGTTTTTCGCTGGGCGGGTTGTCTGCTTTCGACATTGCCTGGGCCTATCCCCACATATTTGGCCGGGTGGGGGTGTTTTCCGGGGCTTTGTGGTGGCGGTGGCAACCCGTCTCCGACCATGACCCCGACGGGGGGCGCATCCTGCACGATGTGGTGGAAAAAACCCCAAAGGTGCCGGCGCAACAGGCATATTGGTTTCAGGCGGGTACTCTGGACGAAACAGACGACCGCAACAACAACGGCATTATTGATGCCATAGACGATACCTTAGACCTGATACGCGCCCTGAAAAACAAGAACATACAAGAATACGCCATCCGCTACTACGAGGTGGAGGGAGGCCGACACGAACCCGCCACTTGGGGACAGGCCATGCCTGATTTTCTGAGATGGTCGCTTCTCCCGGAGTTTAAGGAGGGATAGCGGTGCGACTTCCCCAAGCCGCGATGCTCAAACAAGTTGCTGCCATTAGTTGCTCTACATTTTCCAAGTCCATTCATTTAATACACAAATAATGCGTACACCATCACTTTTTTTACTGCTGTTTTTGTTGTCGGCACAAAGGGGGTTTACCCAGTCTGCCGCGCTGTGGCGCGCCTGTTCCAATCGGCCCGCGCTTTCTGCCGATGTGGCGGAACGCACCTCCCTGCCTTCCAAGTATCTTTTATTTGATTTAGAGTCGTCCGAGATGCTCCAACTCCTGACGCAAGCCCCTGCGGAAGGATCGGGCAAAAAGGAAGTGGAAGTGGCACTCCCCCAACCGGACGGCACTCTGCGCACCTTTCTGGTACACCGCACCCAAATGATGGCCCCTGAACTGGCTGCCCGCTATCCGGCCATTCAGACGTACAAAGGGACTGCCACAGACGGCAGCGGCGCTGTGGCCTGTCTCGGTACAGGCTATCAGGGGTTTTACAGTTATATTTTTGAACCCGATCATTCCATTGTGGCAATCCGGTCTTATGGAGATGCAGAAAAAGCCCCCCTCATGGTATATTGGTCCAAAGATGAAGGGACTGAACCGGCAGCCTTTGGCCCGCGTATTCGCTGCGGCACCGACGACTTTGGGGGCGCAAACAACGACGATCTGTATAAGAAAGTGCAGCAGCAGGCGATTCAGGAACGCGGCATTGTCCCTGTAAAACTGCGAAAATACCGCATTGCCATCGCTGCCAAAGGCGAATATACGGCCTTTCACGGAGGCACCAAAGCCGTGGCATTGGCGGCCATCACCACTTCCCTCAATTTTATCAATACGATTTTCGAGCGCGATCTGGCGCTGCGCTTAGAATTGGTGGCCAACAACGATCTCCTATTATACACAGATGCCAATACCGACCCTTACACCGGCAATTTGGCCAGCGACTGGATGAGTCAGAATACCGATGTACTCAACACCATTATAGGCCCGACCAACTACGACATCGGCCACATTTACGGGGTCTATATCCAGGGGACGGCTGTGGGCGTGGCACGCCGGGGCGGCGTGTGCGATTTACAGGATAAATCCAAAGGCAGCTCCTCGGAGCGGCAACCCGTCGGAACGCGCTTCAACTTAGTGGCTGCCCATGAGATGTGTCATCAGTTCAGCGGCTCGCATACCTGGAACAACTGTACAGACGACATTTTGGGACAACGCGAAAGCTCGACTGCTTTTGAACCGGGCAGCGGTAGTACCATTATGGGCTATCCGGGTTCCTGCCTGAGCAACAACGTTGTGTCCGCCAACGACGATTATTTCCACGTGGGTTCTATTGATCAGGTGCGGGTATTCACGACTACTGGCAATGGCCGCCTGTGCGGCTCCGAACAAACCGTGTCAAACAACCCTCCGGAACTCACTATTCTGCACCAGAATGGCTTTTTTATTCCCCGCTCCACGCCTTTTGTACTCAAAGCCAGGGCCACAGATGCGGATGGCGATACCAATCTGACCTACTGCTGGGAACAGTTCGATTTGGGGGACACCATTGATTTGGGCAAACAAAAAAATGGCAATCAGCCTCTTTTCCGCTCTTTCGATCCGGTGGCTTCCGGCGAACGCTCTTTTCCGGCCCGAACAAATGTTTTTAACATCCTCGGCGTAGCTGTTCCCAAAGTGACCAATGAATTATTGCCCGACCGCGCCCGCGATCTTTCCTTCCGCTGCACCGTACGCGACAATAAGCCGGGCGGTGGCGGCGTGACTTACGAACAGCTGAAATTCAAGGTGGCCGACGGTACGGGTCCCTTTATTGTGACCGAACCCGTAGCCAATACGGTGTGGACGGTGGGTGGGTATCACGATGTTAAATGGAATGTGGCCAACACGGATAAAGCCCCGGTGAATTGCAAAACTGTCAATATCTGGCTGAGTACCAGCGGGCCTACGGGCTTTAATATCAGGCTGGCAGAAAACCTGCCCAACAGCGGCAGTGCCTGCATTCGGGTACCCGATCGGGTATCGAGCATTGCGCGTGTGTTAGTGGAAGCAGCAGACAATGTTTTTTACGACATTAATCCCGGTGTGATTCGCATTCAACAGCCTGCACAACCCGGCTTCGATATTTGCGTGGGGTTGGGCGCTGACTTAGCCTGTCTGCCCCGCACTTATAAAGCCACTATCTCCAGCGGCTCCTTCCTCAACTTTTCCGATCCTGTTGCGCTTTCCGCCAGCGGTCTGCCCACAGGAGCAACCGTGCGTTTCAGCAAAAGTGCGATTACACCGGGCGAATCCGTAGAAGCGGAGATCACCTTTGCCGAGAATACTCCGGAGGGAAGCTATGACATCAAACTGATTGGCACATCGGGCAGCCTGACTGCCGAGACCACAACCCGGCTTACCGTGGTCTCTAACAATTTTACCAACCTCACACTGACCGATCCGCCCAATGGCACCATCAACGGCGGAGTAACAGCCCTGAAATGGAATACGGTACCGGATGGGGTCACCTACGAGGTGCAACTGTCGGAAAGCGCTTCCTTCGATCCGCTGACAGCTTCCTCGAATACCCTCACCACGGGAACCTGGAATATACCGGTTGCTCTGGCCAGCAGCAAAATTTACTATTGGCGCGTCCGGGGCATCAACGAATGCGGGCCTGGCGAATGGACGGAGCCTTTCTTTTTTGCCACGCCCATACAAAACTGCACGACGCTGGTAGCGACCGATCTCCCGAAGGCCATTTCTGCCAGCACCCTCAACACAGTAGAATCCAAAATCGAATTTGGAGAAAGTGGCACCCTGACGGACGTAAACATATTATATATGAGAGGCACCCATAATTTCTTCCGGGATTTGGATGTGCGGCTGATAGCGCCGGGTGGACAGTCCACGACCCTGTTTGCGAATATGTGCGGGCTGCCCGCCATTTTCAATTTTGGTTTCGACGGGAGTGCCATCAATCCGCTGACCTGTCCGCCTACTCAAACCGGCCCTTTCCGGCCCTCCGGCAACTTAGGCACCCTCAACGGCACCGATGCTAAAGGGACCTGGACGCTGCGGGTACGCGACAATTCTGCCGGTTCCGGTGGCAGCCTGAACGAATTTTCTTTGCAGTTGTGCTTTGGGGTCTCCATACAAAACCCCTTTGTGGTTGTCAACAATACCCTTTCCCTGAATAGCGGCACCAACGCGCCCGTAACCGCTGCTTTGTTAAAAGCAGACGATGCCAATAACACAGCCGCCCAGCTGCGTTTCACCCTGCTTACAGTTCCTAAAAAAGGCGAATTGCGCCTGAACGGAACGCCGCTGAAACAGGGAGACAGTTTTACACAGGCAGATATAGACAATGGTGCATTGCGTTATTATGAGAATGGCAGCGGCGGCAAAGACCAGTTCCGGTTCATCGTGACAGACGGCGAAGGTGGCTTTGTGAGCGATACGTTCCAGATTGAATCCATTGTGTCTGCTTTTGAAACTTCGCAAAACCGCCTTGCTTTTGAAGTGGCACCCAATCCGGCCACCGACCAACTTGTGATTGACTTTGGCGCGCCACTCAGCGGGGATACACATCTGGCACTTTTAGATATGTCGGGTCGGGTGATTACCACAGCGGTTATGCAAAGTGATAATGTCCTGTATGTGCTGCCCTTGCCGGTACTTCCGGCGGGCGTATATATGTTGCGGGCACAGAATGAAAAAGGCCAGGGAATACGAAAAATTGCCATACGCCTTTAACAGGACGCTGTGCAGCCAGTGCCTGATTTTTAAGGCAGTAAGAAAATGACTGCTTTTCAGGTCGTAGGTCTTATGCCCGTTTTTCAATTTTTTATCCGATGTTCTTGTTCTACACAAGGGCATCGGATAAATTTTTTCAGCCCCTGTTTTTAAATCCTGGAGCCGTTGAGGTGCATGTTTTTTGACGTTGCGCTGTTCAGCCCTCTACCCTCATCTGTGCCTCCACACCTGCCTCAGCAAAAGCAAGCACAGTCCCAGCAGGGCTATAGACAAAAACAGAATCGGGCATTCCACATATTCTTCCCCCACAGGCAAAGTACACCCACAGGAGGCGTATTTCAGGGGCTGAGCATCGCCTGTAAGCATAAGGCCGGACCAGTAGAAGGGCACGGCGCTTTCGCTTTCTGCTATAAAGGCCAATTTGGCCTGTCGGAGCGCCTCGTCTTTGGGCATCCCTTGTTTCAAAAAATCTAAAAAGGAGCGGCTTAACAGCGCCGTACTCTGGTCATCCACTTTCCAGAGCGTCATCACAGCAGCGCGACAGCCGGCATCCATGAAAGCGCGGGAAAGGCTGAAGATTCCCTCCGGTCCTGCGTCCTGCCCCAAACCGGTTTCGCACGCAGTGAGGAGTACCAATTCTGCAGGCAGTTGCAGTTGTCTTATTTCGTGGGCATACAAAACGCGGCCCACTTCCGAAGCGGGTAAACCGGGGCGGACGGCATTCAATGAGATTCCCATAGCGGATGCTGCTTTGGTCCGTTCGGCGGGCAGGGCAAATGCCAGATAGGAATGTTCCGGATCGGAACCGTCCGCTTCGCCGTGTCCGTAAAAATGCAGAATTTGAAAACGGGCAGCTATTTTCAAAAAACGTGCTTTGGTGGCTTCAAATCCGGTCATACGTTTCCCCTGAAACAAGGCACTTCCGTATCGTGTGCAAGTGGCCCCGTGATAGACGGGTGGGAAATAGCCGGCATAAGCAGGTGCCACCCCCAGATAGCCACATGCACCCTCCCGATGTGCCTGACTACGCACGGCCAGCACCACCGAAGCTGAAGGTACGAGCGAAATAGCGGTGGTACGCAGTAAATACGGGTAACGGTGAAAGTCGGATTGGCTGTGGGCAGGTGCTGTGGGCAGCAACAGATCGAAAGGCAGGCTCCCCAAAATGCCGTCGGGGGCAATAATCAATCGGGCAGGAGGGATAGCCCCCAATACCGGGGCCAACAGGCTGTCGTAAAGCAGGCGGGCACGGGCCACATACCCTTGTAAAAACGCAGTATCGGCTTCGCGCAGCACTGCACTGCGTTCTTTTACGCTCCCGATAAACTCCTCGATCAGTGCCGGGGAAACATGGGTGCTTGCACATTGCAGGGTGTCACGTCCAAGCGACAACAGGTACAAACGGCCGGTAGCGGGATTGTAAAAATAAGAAATCAAACGCGCCTGTGCATCGGGCAGCAGGGTACGCACTGCCTGAATATCATAAACCGTATCAGCACGAACAATGGCCGTATCGGCGCGAGCGACTGCATCGCCTATTATTTTTCGATTGATCTTCCTCCACTCAATTTCAGTGGCTGTTAGCACCCTTTTGGTCTCTTCTGCCGAATTGCCTGCTGCTTCCTGTTCGGGAATCAGTTGCTTTAGCCGCTGGATTTTCCTTTTGAGGGTTGACACGCTGTTGTGCCATTCATCGGCGGGGGTACGAGCCGCCAACACGGCCTGTTCCTCCATGATTTTTTGACGCAACAGCACGCCCCGGTTTTTCTCGGAAAAGGCCATCAGGCGTACATCTATGCCGGGTATGCCTTTTTGGAATAGTTCAAAGAGGATTTGCAGTCGGTGTTCGTAGAGGGTACGGGTGGTCTTCCAGGCATACAATTTAGAAGATTCAAAGTCGTACGTACGCAACAGGGTATCCAAAGCGATCAGTGACAGGGCCGCAGTGGTGTCTGCCAGATGTAGCCAGCGCAAATCGCCGCTTTTTCTATATTGTTCCCACGCTGCCTGGCTTTTCAGGTCTAAGCCTTCAACAATCGTATTTTCAGGATAAAAAGTGCGAGGATCGGGATTAGCAAAAGGTTCCTGCGCGGCAAAATGCGGAATTACACAGGAGAGGGCTTTTTGATAACGGGCTAATTGCCCCATGACCTCTGAATGGGCATCCATACTGAGCAGGACTTTGGCAAATTCCCGGTCGAGTGTATTGTCCTTATATTGGGCTGCGTAAAGAGATTCAGCATAACGCATTTGTTCGGCTGCCCGCATGTCCTGGCCCTGCATTTTAGACAGCAGGGCTGCATTGAGGTATGCACCCGGATTGGCGGCATCCAGCGCCAGGGCTTCGGTGGCCCATTTTAAGGCGGAAGCAGTATCGCTCAATTGCAAAGCAGCTTCCGCCATATCAGTAAGCAAAATACTGACATCGCCGTTCCATTCTTCCGGCTCTGTGTCTGCACGGGTTTCCTCGAAATGTTTTTTCGAAGCGGTATAGGCTTTCATGGCCGCTTCGGGCTTATTTTGTGCAGCATAAGCAATACCCAGGTCAGCATATATTTTTGCCGTCCCTGCCCTGTCCTGTTGGGCGTTGGCGCTGTCTATGCCCGTCTGTAGAATATGTACAGCGGTCTGATATTCTCCGAGGCGGGTATATAAGTTGCCAAGGGGCAGATACAGATATTGCCCGCTTTGCGGAGTCACAAAGTACCCGGCGCGGTCGGCGGTAGCGGCAGCCTCATAATGCGGAAGCGCACCCCAGTAATCGCTTTTTGTGAACAGGCTGCGCGCCAGATGGAAGTGAAAAAGCCCGGTGCAGGCGGGAGCTTTGCGGCTGCTCAGGGCCAGGTCGGCCAGCAGGGTATCTATGGCCCGGTCAGCGCCTTTGGCGGGATCACCCATGCGCACGTTGCGACTCATGTTGGCCCGCGCTCTGGCCCACAACAAAGGAGAACAGCTGTCTGCCCAAGCGACAGCAGCCGCTTCCCGAAACCAGTAAGCGGCACTCTCATATTCTTCATTTTTATAAAACATTTCCCCCTTTTTATAGCAGTTTTGAGCAGCCGGGCAGGCCCTTTCGCGCTGTACGTGGCTTGGCAGATCAGGAGGGGATTGCCTGCGACAGGAAGAAATAAAAACTGCTAAAGTACAAAGAGCAAGTACGGCAGGGAAAGGACTGTCGGGGCGCATAAAGAAAGGACTGCTGTTAAAGGACAGGACAAGATAAAAACGGCACTGGCAAAGGTAAAAACAAAATATTAAAAGGCAGTTAAAGTGCAGTTAATGTTTCGTGTTATTTTTTTTATATGCACCTTATAACAGATTAATATTCAGGGCGTTAGTTTTTGTTAACCAAATTTTCTTAATACCCGCCAGCAACACTTTCGGCTATTTTTGCGTCTGAATGCCTAAGAAACCCGTATTTTTGGGCCAAAATTTAACCGGAGGTCAAAAATAAATTGTATATTGATCCTCCTTTTCATTCAAACAATCATGTACACCATGCTTAAAAAATTCATTGTTGCCGCTTCTCTTTCCCTCTTTTTTCTGGCTGCTGCTTCAGCCCAGCGCATTGCTTATGTAGATGTCACTGCGGTTTTGGAAAGCCTCCCCGACTATCAGAAGGCACAGGAACAGCTGGACAAAGTAGCCACCCAATGGCGGCAGGACATTGCTGTGGAACAGGACAAAATCAAGGGAATGTACAGCAAGTATCAGGCAGAACAGGTGCTTCTCAGCGAAGAAATGAAAAAGAATCGCGAGGAAGAAATCATGAACAAGGAGAAAGAGGTACGCGAAATGCAGCGCACCAAATTCGGCCCGGAAGGTGCACTGTTCAAAAAGCGCGAGGAATTGGTGAAGCCTATTCAGGATCGCGTCTATGCTGCCATTGAGAAATTTGCGCAGGACAAAGGCTTCGAATATATCTTCGACAAAGGCAGCGCTTCCGGTATGTTGTATGCCGACAAACGCAATGACAAAACCGAAGACATTAAAAATATTTTGAAAAAGGGGTAAGAGTTCGAAAAAAAGTCGAATTTTGCACCCGTTTTAAAAATCAAAAACACTACTACGCACTTACAATGAAGAAAACGTCAGGGTTTATTTTAGGACTGTTATTGAGTACGGCCACAGTGAGCATGGCGCAGAAGTTTGGCTATTGCAATTCTTCGGCCCTGCTGACCCAATTGCCGGAGGTGAAAGCTGCGGACAGCGATTTGAAGGATTTTCAGGCCCAGCTGACTAAGAAAGGGCAGGAAATGCAAAAAGCCTTGCAAACCAAAGCACAAACCCTCCAAACCAGGCAGGAACGTGGTGAAATATCGCCCAAAGACTTTGAAGCCCAGGCAGCCAAGCTGAAAATGGAAGAAGAGGACCTGGGTAAATATGAACAGGAAGTGTATCAAAAACTTTCTGAAAAACGCGAACAGCTTTTCAAGCCCCTGCTTGACAAAGTGAATGAAGCCATGAAGACAGTAGCCACCGAACAAAAGCTTTCGATGGTCTTTGATTCCGGCAGCCAAATTTTGCTCTATGCCGATGAGTCGCTGGATGTGACCAAGTTGGTGAAAGCAAAGTTGGGAGTTGCTAATTAAAAAACAACTTCCTTTTGATGCAACGGGTTGTGCCTTGCATAGCGCCCTGCATTAAAACAAAAGGTGTTTTATACCCCCCCCCCTTTTATAACCGATTGTTCCTTTTGGAGTGATCGGTTATTTTTTTTATCCCTTTGTTTTTATTACGTCTTTCCTTGTATGGATTTCATTTACCACCCCGCTGTCCTTTTACATGATACCGGCGACCATCCCGAAAATAGCCGCCGCTTAGCGTCTTTTCAAGTGACCCCGCCGGAATGGCCATTGCCCGATGGCGCTGCTTACTTAGACCTGGTACATACCAGCGCTTACATTAAGCAGGTAAAAAAAAGTTGTCTTTTGGAACAGCCTTTGGATGGCGATACGGTCACGTGCATCAACAGTTTTGAAGCCGCCTGCACCGCAGTGTCGGTCACATTGGCCGCTGCCGAATGCGGGGGGTTTGCACTGGTGCGTCCGCCGGGCCACCACGCCTTTCGGGAGGAGGCACGCGGATTCTGTTTATTTAATAATGTGGCTATTGCTGCACAAAGGGCCGTCAGAGAGGGTAAGAAAGTGCTTATTCTCGATTTTGACGGCCATTTGGGCGATGGCACCATGGATATTTTTTATGACACGCCCGAAGTGCTGTATTGGTCCCTGCACCAATATCCGGCTTACCCGGGCAACGGCGCGCCCAACGAAATTGGTACCCGAAAGGGTATCGGCTACACCGTGAACAACCCAATGCCTGCGGGCAGCGGCGACGATATTTTGCTCCACGCGGTGGACTACATGTTGCCGGTGGCCCTCCAGTTCAAGCCTGATTTAGTAGCGGTTTCGGCGGGCTTCGATGCCCATCAATTTGATCCCATGCTGCAAATGCGCGCCTCCGGGAACTTCTTTTATAAAATGGGTAAGCTGCTGACAGCGCATTTTGAGGGAAAAATGTTTGCCGTCTTAGAAGGGGGCTACAACACGGAAGAATTGTCCAAATGTATTCACAATTTTCTGGCAGGCGTGAACGGCCTCGAAATGCCTTATCCGGAACCAGGTACTACCAGTGGCCTGCGGATATGGGAGACCTACGAAACGTATTTGCACAGCGCTGCCGGAGCGCTGTGCAAATACTGGAAATTCTGATATTTTATTCTTACGGATGCCAGACCACTAACTTTTTGGTTTGAGCGCCGCCCCGCACCCAATACACTCCCGCCGGCAAAGCCGCCACATCGAAAGATACGGCCTTAGTGCCCTGTAAGAGCAGGGCCGAACGAACAGAACGCCCGACAGGGTCCACCAATTCTGTTAAAAGATCGTGTGACAAAGGCTGGTCGCATTGCACCCAGACAACCTGGGTGGCCGGGTTGGGATACAAACGAAGCATAGGCAGGCGAAAAGCCCCGGCATCGGTGACCGGGACACTCTCCGGCTCTATGCGGAAGGTACCCGCCACAAAGCCTCCCTGTCCGTCTGTTACCACAAATCGGAAAGAGGCTGCGGTGCCATTGTTGTCAAAATAGAAGATGCGGCCCGCATTGATGTCCTCTTGTGTAAACTGGCTGCCAATCGAAAGTGGATTGCCATTGCTGTAGCGCAGTTCGCCGCTTGCAGGCAGTGAAATAAGTGTATAAGTGAGTTGTGCAGCACTGTTGTCGGCATCCTGTACCTCCAAAAGACCCTGTGTGACCGAAGCATTGGTGCCGCTTTTAAGTTTCAGGGGGTTGTTGACTACCACAAACGGCGAACTGACCACAGAAGACTGACATACTTCCAATTCAAAACCAGCCAACTGCCCGCCGGAACTACCTGTAGTCTCCTCTATTTTTAATGTCCAAGTACCTTTCGGATTTGTTTGTTTAAATATAGAAAAAGGTTCGGCAGGTTGATGGACAGAAACCAACACATTGGGTGGACAGCTCAGTTTTGCATTGGCCTCATCGTCAAAAAGCAGGTTGAATTTTCCGTTGTAGTTGCCACATACCCCTGAAAACAACACGGCAGACTGCCCCCCGGGGCCGGTTAATGTAGTCTTAAGGTCTTTAAAAAAGCTGTGATTACCTTCCAATTTTTTGACGTTTATGTCACTGATAATTCCTTCAGCGTTGAGGGTGATTACAGAAGTTATGGTGCTGGCGGACTGTGTGGGAATGATACGGGGAACATCGTTGGCCGCGAAAACCCGACATGTTTCAGCCACTGTGCTGTAAGCACTCATTGGTGCCCACGGTCCATCTCCGCATTCGTTTTGAGCACGTAAGCGCCAATAATACACGGTACTACGGGGCAACAGAGGGGTTTTAACGCTGTCTGTTGTCAGGCCACCTTTGGAAAAAACAATCGAGCCGGGTTCGAATAAAGGGCTGGTGGACACCTGTACTTCGTAAGAAAAAGCGGAGGCAATGCGGTTCCAACGCAATACATTGGCCTGCGGAAGCCCTGCTGCTCCCAATTCGGGAGATAAAGCAGCCAACGCAGCGTAGTTGTTGGGGATGGCCGTCAGCCTTGTATTCAGACTCACAGAATCTGTGCCGGATTTGCCTTTGATACCTATGGTCAGGGTGCGCTTCGACATTGTGTCGGGTAAGTAAATACGCACATTGACGGTCTGCCCTGGCAGGGCAGGATTGGGAGAAAACTCAGCCCTGCCTCCGGTTGGAAGCCCTGTTGCCGTAAAATCTACCGGCTCTTTAAAGCCTGATACAGACCCGATTTGCAATGAAGTGGTATAGGGATCGGGCAAGCAGACATTGGCCGTTGACTCAATGCCGCAAAGATTGAACGTGGCTTTCAAAGAAGGTCTTATCTGAAATGAATTATCACTGTAATCATAATAAATTCCACTGGTTGGCTCAATTTTAATACGTGCATTGGTGAGGCTGTTGGAAAAAGTGTCAGGAATGACAAAACAGTAGCTGCCCGTGTTGGGAACCTCTTTGGCAATGGTCATATCGTAGGTTTTGCCACCGTTATTGCTGAGCAGGATGTTGATGTGCGTGCAGTTGAAAGGCGGCTGGTCGGTATTTCCCACCTCCCAGGTGATTTGCCGTATCTCTCCATAGCGCCAGAAGACTAAGCTATTCGGGTAGGTCACCCGGAAAGGGCCTGCTATGGGAGATACATTGACCGTCATATCATCCCAGGAAATACCGCCGCCGACGGGATTATTGTCGCGGGCAGTGACGCGAAATTTCATAGACCGCCCCACACCGGGCAGGCGTTCCCACTGACTTCCGGAAGTGGGGTTGCGCGGGAAAAAACGAGTGTTGGAAGAATCCGGCTCGATGGAACGAAACATGGGACCTTGTGTACTGGTGCTTACAGGGGGCATGGTTCCTTCCTGAGCATCCATTTGTTCCCAGCAGTAGGTGATTTTGTCTTCGTTTGGGTCAGAACCCTGTGCCTTTAGATAGAAGGGTGTGCCGCGTGGCACCCGAACGTCCGGCCCGGCCTCCACAACAGGCGCTACGTTGTCGAGTTGGGTCTTCGCCGGACAGCGGTCTCCCTGTCCGGTGGTGATGAAGGTGATGACTTCCTCAACGTTGATGCCGTGAAAATAGTCGTCGCTGTTGGGCTGTACATCCGGCGCACAAATGCCCGCATAGCCCATGATGGTGGAGCCACTGCCGGGTTCCACCGCCGTATCGTCCGCCCGGTTGCAAGAGTTGTTTTGGGTGTGATTGCCGGAAAACTGGTGTCCCATTTCATGGGCCACATAATCTATATCAAACTTATCGCCGATCGGTTCGTTGCGTCCGGTTACCCCATTGGCTTTGCTCAGGTGGTTACAGATAACCCCCAAACCGGCCACGCCGCCGCCACCTGTGCTGAACACATGGCCCATATCATAGTTGGCCGGTCCGACGCGTGCATCGCACGTTGTCTGGTTTTGCCCCAGCATGGCACCGCCATTGCCATTTTCAAAGGGGTCGGTATCTTTGTCTAAAAATATGAGCGTGTCGTTTCTGGAAATGATCTGCAAGGACACTGCAAATTCATTTTCATACACGCCGTTAATCCGGTGTATGGAGGTCACCATAGCAGCCATGACTAAGGGCTTGGTGCCGCCGTGGAACGTGGCATATTCACCTGTGCAGGAAAGAGCCAGGCGGTACCTGCGCCTGATGCCATCCGACCCTGCAAGGGCGCGCTGCTGTACGCCCGGTGTTGCCTTATCCGTCGTGGAAGCAGCAGGTACTGAAAGACCACAGGCAAAAGGCCGGGCGGTGCCGGGTTCGCGGTGTTCTTTTTTGTAATAGACGATTCCATATTCCTGCATTTGCGGGCTGTATGGTTCTATCAGCCAGCTGCCATTGGGGTCTCCCTGCACAAAAGCATGGAAGCCATGCGGTGTGATATCACATTTGATGTGAATGGCAGGATCGTCGGTAGCATATCCGCTGTAAGTGCGTATCTCCGGGTATTTTTCCTGTAAATCAGGTGCCATTACCGGGGTCTCAGTCAAATGAAAACGCCTTATTTGCCCATCGGGAGCAGGAAGCGACAGTACAGCCGATTCTTTTGCCTGTATAGCGGCTGCGTTCAAGGGTACTTTGCCGAGTACTTCCCGCAGCAAAGGCAGGTCATTTTCGACAATTCTGTAGCGGTCGGGCCGTATATAACGTTGTTGAACAGACGATAGCACAGGTTCGGCAGCGTCTTTCCAGAAATGCTGTGCACTAAGGGAATTATCTGTACACAGAAAAGCAAGCAGCAGGAATAAGAAAAATTTGGACATGGAAAAGAGCAATAGACAATCTGGCCGTACTTCTATAGACAAATTCAAAAAGACATCGGCCATTCATGAAAAAATATAGTGTTGCACTTGTCGGCGATGGCAAAACAGGGGCGGCAAAGATACAACGATTGAGGCAAAAATCAGATATTTATTTTGCGCGTCAAATGTTCAAATGCCCACCCGCCCGCCAATGCCAAAGGAAGAAAGCCGAGGCCCAAAAGCCAGGAGACAGAATAATGAATATCGCCCGTAAAGACCAGAAGGAAGCCCTCCAATACCAGCACGTGTACCAGATACAGAGAATAGGAAAAAGAACTGATCCACAAGAAAAAGTTTTTCAAAGGAGGCAGCCACTGCTTCCCCATTTGATAGATGCCAATGCACAAAGCCGTATAGCCCAACATAGCAGGAATGTCATTGAAAATTTTGCCTGCCGCTCCAAATTTTAAAATCATGCCCACCATCACTGCACTGAAAAAAAGACCTGTACCTATCCAGAACAACGGGCTTTGTATGGACAGCAATCGAAAAACATACTGTGCTGTCCCTGATTTTTCCACACTCCGACTCCATTGGGCCAGTACCATGCCCAATACAAATTCCCACAGAAATTGCAGAAAGAAACTGTTCCATATCCGCCATTCGGTTTTGCCCAATGCCCATACCGCACACCACCACGCCACCGAAACCACCAACGCTGCGATGACCAGACCCGTCGGATGCTCCCATTTTTTCTGTACCCACAACAATATTGGAAAGACCAGATAGAACTGCATGATGGTACTGATAAACCAAAAATGCCCCCCAAAACTCTCTATATATGGTTCATGGAACATCTGATAGAGCAATACGCCAGCCAGCCACTCCTGAAACCCATTGGGGAAAAGCCCCCACAGACAGGCGGCTCCCCAACTCAAAGTCAGTGCAATCACATACGGAAGCCATACCCGTAAAAGCCGCCTTTTGTAGAAAACCAGCGGTGCAATGGAATGGCGCGACAAACCCAGCCCAAAGCCGGACAACATGAAAAACAAATGTACCCCTGTGCCTCCAAACACAATGGCCTGCGACAGAGCCGACGGCAGAGCCACGCGCTGTAGGACGTGATAGCAAACAATGGTAAAAATAGCATACCCTTTTGCGAAGTCTATCCAAACGATTTTACCCGATTTTTCCATATTCCAATTAAAAAAAGAAAAGTATTCCATTTTATCAAATCTGATGCCACTAATGGGGCAGTGTGATCCCCTATATGTCGCATACTGTACCGACCTGTGACAAATTTCCGTAAATTTTGGCAAAGAAGTAGAGAAATTTAGGGGCATACTTGTATTTTTGTGTCGAAAATTTCACTTTTTTTCTTCAACTAAGCAGGCGAAGGGGAATAAACCGTGTTTTGGTCTGACGCAAATTTGTACTAATTAATGGTTTATGGCACCCATCACTCATCGTTTATAACTCAGCACTTCTTATATTCCGAATGTTCAAAAAACAAATTAAAAAAGAGTATAGCGCCGATGCTGTACTGGCCAAAATGGAACACTTTTGCGCTTTTCAGGAGCGCAGCCCCCATGAGGTACGCAGCGAATTGCAGCGCTATACCTTGGATAAAAAAACCGGCGAGACCATCTATGCCTCTTTGGAAACAGACGGGTTTTTCAACGAGGAGCGTTTTGCCGATTCTTTTGCAAGGGGCAAATTTCGGGTCAGTCATTGGGGCCGCATCCGCATCCGCATGGAACTCAAAATGCGACGGGTAGAGCCTGCACTGATCGAAGCCGCTTTAGATAAAATAGATCAGGAGGCGTATGTGGAACAACTGCGGCAAATGGCCGCCAAAAAACTGGGCCAATATGGCGACGATCCTCGCGCCCGCGACAAAACTGCTGCTGCACTCCTGCGCGCCGGATACGAACCCGACCTGGTGTTTAAAAATCTTTGATCCTTTTTCTCATCACTCAACATTTTTATCTTTGTTCACCGGCATTATTGAAACAACGGGCCTTGTGCGGCAAGTCCAAAAAGAAGGCTCCAACCTGCACTTCACCATCGAAAGCCCGGTCTCTTCGGAATTGCGCATAGACCAAAGCGTCAGCCACAACGGGGTGTGCCTCACGGTTACCGCCGTGGAGGACAATACCCATCAGATCACCGCCGTGGAGGAAACCCTGCAACGCACCCATTTGGGCAGCTGGCAAACCGGCACCTTGGTCAACATAGAACGCTGCATGGCGCTGGGTGCGCGTTTGGATGGCCACTTGGTGCAGGGCCATGTGGATACCACAGCAGTTTGCACGGCGGTGGAAGACCTGAATGGCTCCTGGCGTTTTTTCTTTGAATATCCCTCCAATCCCCTGCACCTGTTGGTGGACAAAGGTTCCGTATGCGTCAACGGGGTCAGCCTGACAGTAGTGGAACCTTCCGCCCACGCTTTTTCCGTAGCCATCATTCCTTACACCTGGCAGCATACCAATTTCAAAAGGCTGCGCCCCGGGGATGCTGTCAACATCGAGTTTGACATCATCGGAAAGTATATCGGACGCTATTTACAGGCGTACAAAGGCAATGAACGCAATCCATTAATGTGACAGGGAGTCACTTTTCAGATAACTTTACTAAAAAGTAGCCCGCACAGTAGCAAACAGGTTGCGCCCCGGCCCGTTGATGCCCGAAGCGAAATTGCGATATTGCTGATTCAACAGGTTATCGGCACCCACCTGTAAAGTGACTGTTTCTTTAAAACGATATTGCAAACGCAGATTCCATGTCCACCACGCGGGGGTACCATCAGCGGGCGCGTATTGTGCGTTATCCTCGCCACCGGGATTGTAATCGCGGATATCCTTTTTGCCATTAAACAAAACAAAGGTTTCTGCCACCATTTTGGCTGTATGCCAGCGCCCGCCCACGCGTCCGTATAGCGGCGGAATATGGTCGAGGGGAACATCAGCCCCTTCGTTTTCTATGCGTCCCCGCGTGTAGGCCACTGAGCCATACACAGCAATCGAAGCAGACAGATCGGCTTCTGCTGAAAAAGTACTCCCCCACAACCGGGCCTTTCGGGCATTCTGATTGGCCGCTACCCGACTTAATCGGCCGTCGAATAATACAGAATCTCGTCCATTGAGGCGGAAAGGGGCCACCACAATGGCATTGTGAAACAGGGTGATCCAGGGAGTAATCTCAAAACGCACCTTCCTCGCCAATGTCTTTGACAAAGTAAGGTCTGCATTGTAGGTCTGTTCCGGCCTCAGGTCGGGGTTGGGGACAATCAGATTTCCCGGAGCAGAATCGAACACCCGCCCTAAATCATCTACATTGGGCGTGCGAAAGCCGGAAGCAAGGTGCAGGGCCATGCGCCCTCCTTTTTGCCCGTTATAGACGGCACCGAGACTGCCTGACATAACGGGCTGTTGTTGTTCGGCAGTAGAAAAGGGAAAGGGGAAAAAGGTAGGGTCTTTAAAAACTGCTTTTAAAAAGGAGGCTCCGCCACGCAGAGATTCACTGAAAATCCAGCGCTGGTTAAAGGGCAATATCCAATAATGGGACAGATAGGCCCCCATGTTGGTCATGCGACTGCCTCCATCCGGGTAGCGGGTACTCAGCTCGCTTAGCGCTCCGGTGATAATTTGAGTACGCCGGGCCACAGAGTTCACCTCGTTGTGCTGGGCATCCAGCCCTATTTTGAAAGTGTGTGTACCCAACAGGCGTGTGCCTTCTACGGTCAGGCTGAACACGCCAACTTTTTCTATACGTCCGTCTAAATATTCATTGCCAAACCGACGCGTGTACCTGCTTTCTTCAATGGCCTGATATGCCAGTGTGCCATGAACGCCATTATTGAACCAGCCCGCTGATTTTAGTTGTAGCTGATAGGCCGCCATCAGGCGGTCTTGCGGCCCATAGTACCACTCTGCAAAACGCAGACCCTTGCCTCCTGCGCCCGGATCGGTCAGGCGATCATAGCGGGGAATATTACTCGAAGTACTGTATTGCACATTCAGCTTATGCTCCATATTATAGGAAGGCCGCCATACGGCTTTTTGCAGCAGGTCGTACTGGCGATAGCCGCTAAAACGCTGTAAGAAGGGATCACCATTGGCCACTAAGGAATCCCTGCCATTGATCCTTTTTACGTAAAAAGGGCGCTTACCAAAAACGCTGTCGCGCCGGGTACCCATGCGCAGGTCGCCAAAATCGCTGTACGTAAAAGAGCTCAGCCAGCCGAATTTTTTCCAGCCGAAGCCCACATCGGCGTGGGCCGTTTTTTCCTGGTTGACGGAGCCATAGCGGAGGAACGCAGTGCCTGTGGTTTTGAAAGACCGGGTATCAGCTAAAACAGGGTCTTTGGTAAAAAAACAAACAGCGCCTCCCAAGGCATCACTTCCGTACACGGTAGTTGCAGGGCCAAACAAAATTTCTGTCCGCTCTAAGGTGTTGGCATCTACCGTGATCACATTTTGCAGGTGTCCGGCGCGGTAAATGGCATTGTTCATGCGCACGCCATCCACCACCAACAGTACCCGGCTTGCTTCAAAGCCGCGAATTACCGGGCTGCTGCCGCCCATTTGGCTTTGCTGCACAAACAGCTGTCCGCTATTGCGCAGCAGATCGCCTGTGTTCTGCGGATTCAGTATTTCAATTTGGCGTTTGCCGATAATACCGGTTTGTTGCGCTACGGCTTGTCGGCTGCGAGGGGTGCGATTGGCTGCTACCACGGTTTCGCGTAGAGAAACGGCACGCAACAGGCTGTCGGCCTCTTGCCCTTGAAGCAGGGGATGAGTGGCTACTGACAAAAAGATCAGCGCCATATAACGAAATAACATTTTCTTTATGTTTAAAATGAGAACAACCCCGCCAGACTACAGTCCGCAGGGAAATCATACATCATGCGACCACAGGTCGCCGATTTTAAAAGAAAATGGTAATTCGTGGCGGAGAAAATATCTCAAAAACAGGGAATTCGAAATGCCTGCTTTTGGAATAAAAAAGGATGTTCTCAAATGTTTCCTCTGCGCCTGCGCCTAATTGAGGCAGCGCAGGGACTAAATAAACCGAGCTAAGCCAGGTACCCCATAATTGGAAAAAAGCGGTCGAAAAGTGCGTATGGTGTAAAGGCTCCAGCAAGCTTTCCAGTACCGAAAACAGGTGTTCTTCGCGCTGATCATGGTATAAAACCAATGCCACAGAGTCGCCCTGCAATTTCTGTTGTCGAATGTCGTACAGATGTCCCTGCCACCACATTTCTTCTTGACCAAAGCGGTTTTCTTCCAACACTCTTCGGGCTACTACCACGTTCAGCAGCGATTCCTCAGGTTGTGTGGCTGCCTTTTCTGCCTGTACACGGGCCTGCATCTTCGCCTGTGTCCACCACGCCGTCCACCCGGCACCCTGAAAGAACACCAACAGCAGCAAAGTATATGAAAACAACAGGCGCATTCAACCCTTTTTTGTTACAATTTCTGTTTTCCACCCGGCTTTCCCTCCCCTCGTTCATCACTCATCTCTCATCACTCTTAACTTATTTTCTCTCCTCCCGGCAGGGTTCTGATGATTAGAATTGCCGTAAAAGACAAAACAGTGGCCAATGTAAATACAATAGGAATACAATAAACCGGGTGAATTTTGCTGTGCCAGTACCCCGCCACACTCCACCAATCCAAGACAATAGCGTGTATAAAATAGATGCCAAAGCTACAGGCGGCAAACAATTTTTCCACTTCCAGAATGGGGGAACTGTTCATCCGGACCATAGCGAGCATGAACCAGCCAATTGCCGTCACTGCTACATTGGGAGTGAGATAATCATAGAAGTAATTGTGAAACAGCCCGCCTTTGAACGCAGCCGATGCCCAGTAAGTCCCCCCCATGGTGATGGCGGAACCAATCAGGATCAGCCCTGTAGCCAGTCCGTACCATTGATTGCGCGTCAATACCCAGGGTTGCAAAGGGCCGGGCCTTGTTCCGGCATCTACGCCATTGATGGGAATTTTTTGAGTGAGGTAGTAGCCCAGCACAAAATAGCCGGCATTGTTGCTAAACAATTCAAAATAAATCCCCAGTCCAATTTGAAAAAAGGTGTAAATAATCTTGTAGCCTAAGGCCACAGCGGCCCACATGCCCAAAAAATAGTAAAAATCCTGATCTCTGGCGGTTTTCACCCAGGGACGCAGGATGGGATATACCATATACAGTCCCACGATGAGATAGACAAACCAAAGGTGATAATGCACGGTGCGATCCGCCAGATTTCTCAAGGCTTGCTGCCAGGTAGCCGGGTCGTTGTGTGCGGCATAGCCATAAAACATATACACCCCGATCCAGAACAAGGCAGGGATAACCACTTTAGTAAAGCGTCTTTTAAAAAAGTCCCCCAAGGAATAATCTTTCCCCAACAGCAGCGCACCGCTCAGCATAACAAAAAGGGGAACCGAACAGCGCGTACAGCCATCCCAAAAATTCGCTGCCCACCATTCCAGACTTTCGTGCGGCTGAAATTGCTCGGCCACAGGGGCTGACGTGTGCAGGGCCACCACCATGACAGTAGCCAGATTGCGCAGGCGATCTGCCCAGATATAGGAGGCAGCAGCCATAGATACTTATTCTACAACGGTGATTTTCAGCATGTTGGTGCGGTGCCGCTTATGCAGGGGCATAGAACCTGTGTTAATCAGAGTATCGCCGGGATTGACATAGTCTGCCTCCCTCAGAATTTGGGTACAATCCTCTATCGTTTGGTCTGTGGAACTGAAACCGTCATAGTAGAAACACTGCACACCCCACAATAGATTCAGGGTATTGAGCATGGAAGGAGAGTCGCTAAAAATGAAGATTTTAGCTTTGGGTCGGAAGCTGCTTACTTTATAAGCGGTATAACCTGAAGTCGTCATCCCCACAATCCCCTTTGCCTGTATTTCCTCTGCTACCCGACAGGCATTAAAACAGATAACGTCCGACTGAAAAACACTGGAACGCTGCACAGCGCGTGGGCGTTTGGTCTCAATGTGGGGCCAATAATGCTTTTCTGCCTCGGTGATGATGCTGGCCATGGTACGCACTACCAAAGCAGGAAATTTCCCCACTGAGGTTTCTCCGCTCAACATCACGGCATCTGCCCCATCCAAGACAGCATTGGCCACGTCCGTTACTTCCGCCCGGGTGGGAGAAGGATTGTTGATCATGCTGTCCATCATTTGGGTGGCCACAATAACAGGACGGGCAAATTGCATACAAATTTGTACAATTTCTTTCTGGGTAATGGGCAGTTCCGCAATCGGCATTTCCACACCGAGGTCGCCGCGCGCCACCATCACCCCGTTGGCTGCCTGTACAATGCGCCGAATATTTTTGACCGCTTCCGGCTTTTCTATTTTTGCCATGATCTTGGCAGGGTGCTTGCGCTGCTCCACAATGCGGCGCAGATCGGTCAGGTCTTCCGCACGCCGCACAAATGAAAGCGCAATCCAGTTGACCGGCTGAGTCAGGATAAATTCGAGGTCTTCCCGGTCTTTTTCCGTCATAGACGGCAGTTTGACATTGGTATCAGGCAAATTGACACCCTTATTGCTGCTCAAAATGCCACCATGTATGCAGCGCAGGCGCACGGTATCTGTTTTATTGGTTTCAGCAACTTCAAAAACCAATTTCCCGTCGTCCATCATGATCCGCTCCCCGACTTCGCAGTCCTCGGCGAACTGCTCGTAGGACATATAGATTTTTTCCATCGTTCCTACCACGGGTTCGTTCACCATGGTAATCACATCGCCCGGGGCAAGGGCAAGGGCATTATTGGCAATTTCCCCTACCCGGAGTTTAGGGCCTTGCAAATCGGCCAGAATGCCAATGTGCATGTTGTATTTTTGGTTAATAGCCTGAATATGCTGTATCACCGCAGCATGTGCCTCGTGTTTGCTATGACTGAAATTAAGGCGAAAAATATCCACCCCTGCCTCCACCAATTCCAACAACCTTTCGTAAGAATTACAGGCAGGCCCGACAGTCGCCACTATTTTGGTGTTTTGAGAACCATCCTTGCGCATAAAAGAAAATTTGAGTAAATGATTATAAAATCAAAGAAGTGCAAATTTAAGACCAGATTGGCGTACCCTGTATGTAATCAGTCATTAATTTTGTCATAATTCAATCCTGCCTGCATTCGGATCGCATCCAAAGTCTCCATCAAAGAAATGGAAAACGACCACGGGATTAAATCACTTTCTCTTTTTCCCTGAAGCAGACACCCGGTCACATGGGCCGCCTCAAATTGATACCCTCCGCCTTTGTGCGGCAGTTCTATATCTGTACGGTGCTGTTCGCGTCCTTCATACTGCACCAGAGTCAGGCGACGGGTGTGGTGCCAGGGCGAGGCAAACACAATATGTCCTTTTGTTCCGTAAATAGTGGCCTCTGTAGGAGTGTTGGAGCGAATCGTGCTATGGCCGGTGGCTAATCTGTCCCCGTCGTAACGAAAAATAAATACACAGGAGTCATCCGCACCCGTTGACGCAAAAGTGGCAGTTGCCAGAATGTCTTCCTTACGGGGAACGCCCAGAACAAACAAGGATAAAAGCACATTGTATATCCCGATATCCAGCAGAGACCCCCCGCCCAACCCCATGTTGAACAACCGGGAGTTGGGATCAAAGGGCTGGCAAAACCCAAAATCCGATTGCACAGTATGTACCGCCCCAATCGCACCGTTTTCTATCAGTTCAAATGCTTTTTGGGTAGCCGGTATAAAGCGCGTCCAAAGCGCGTCCATCAGGAAAACGTTGTTGCGTCGGGCGCTCTCCACCATACGCCGCGCATCTGCGGCATTTATGGCAAAAGGTTTTTCACACAAGACAGAAAGACCTGCTTCCAGACACATCAAGGTATTTTGACAATGGAAGGTATGAGGAGTAGCAATATACACAACATCCAGATCAGGACATTGCAAAATATCTTCGTAGCGATCGTAAACGTGTGGTACCCCATAGCGATTGCCAAAAGCCTGCACACGTTCTGCATTGGTGGAGGCCACGGCATGCAAACGGGCATTGGGGACGTATTGCAGGTCGTCCGCAAAGCGTCCGGCGATTTTCCCGGGACCTATAATGCCCCAGTTAATCCCGGATGGCTTTCCAGTTGACATCTTTGTAAGTATCTGCAATGATGGCTCCGAGTGCGGAAAACAGCAGTGCTGTCAACACCGCCGCGATTACAATTACCGAACGGAAGGGACGGCTTTTCCTTAGAGGGCGCTCAGCCATTTCTACCACCTGAAGGGCCGGCATTTTGGTGTTGTAGGCTGCCTTCATCTGATTATAGCGTTCCATGTCGTAGGTAAGTTGCTTGCGCGCCTGATAATGGCGGTCGGCTATCACAGCGATGAGGGGTGCCCCCTGCTTGAAGCGCGTAATCGTCAGGTTTTCGCCCTCTGCATCTTCCACTTTCAGGCTCTTGCGCTCGCTTTCAAAGGCTTTTTTGTCGGCTTTGATATAGGCAATGGTATCACGCGGAATCAGCGGGTCTTTTTCCAACTCGTCAATGCGCGCCTGTGCCCGCACAATTTCCGCCTGGGTATAGGACAGCTGGTTCGAGAGGCGCTCGCCCGCCGCCTGCACGTCATAAATGCTGTAGCGCGCCTGCAAGATGCGCAAACTATCCGATAATTCGTTGATCTCCCGGATTTTGTGCTGCACATTGTTTTCAAAAGCGACTAAGATATTGACCTGACTGTTTTTCACTAAGCGCTGGGCTATTTCATCCACTTTTTCGCGGGTGGCATTGGCCATTTCCATGGCGAAAACCGGGTCCGTATCTTCCAGGCTCAACTCAATGGCATCGTTCTTGTTTTTTTGGGCAGAATATAATTTTAAAAGCCTCTTGCGTACTTTGTATGGTCCTTCTTCGTCGGTAGAATCTATCTTATAATGTTCATATAATTTGAAACGTTTTACCAGGAAGTCCATTAACTCGCGGCTGTTGGCAATTTCGTCTAAACGGTCCAAATCGCGGTCATTCCCGAAATACTGGGCAATGTTGCCGGTATACCCGAACATGGTTTCGGGATTGGCAAGTTCCGGATTGGAAGGATAAAAAATGGTGGTGGCTTTGTAATAGTTATCCAAGAAAAGGGAGACAATGATACTCCCTGCGAGCGCTATGGCACACACATTCCGAATGGCTTTTCTCCAGCGATACAGCGACCTGAATACCCCCAAGAGGTTATCGCGTTGATCCATACACTTCTGATTAACGGTTGAGTGAAGCCGCAAAGGTAAAGCAATTATGCATTGCGGCGCTTTCTTTTTTGTTTTTCTGCCAAAACGTGACGAATCAATGCCATTTTTTTTCTTCAACGTTCATTCCTTATTTTCGGCTTTCGAAGCAGAAGGGGGGCAGACAGCAATCCTGCGTTCGCTATTTAACAGACAGCAAAAAGGGTTATTGTCAGAACACTCAATCTGCTGATTATCAGCAAATTGAGTGTTCTGACAATAACCCTCAATGAGTGTGTCAATCGGGTAGTATCTGACATCGTGTCAGATAGTTGCGATTTGTAAAAATCAATTACTCCCTTCCGGCGGTGAGTTCGTCCTGCAGTTTCTTGAGACCTTCCCAATCGCCCTGATGAGCCATCATAGACTGACGAGGCCAAGTGGCAGGGTTGTGCATAGCAAAGTGCGTGCCTGCAGCGTCCAATATTTTCTGAAGGCGCTCTATGTGCGCTTCTCCTAATGCTAACCAGGTCCTGATACCATCGGCGTGTAGTAATTCCTCTATTTTTGGTCCAATTCCCTCTACGATTTTCAAATCGTCTGTGTGGTATTTGCTACCATTGTACATGATGAAAGCAGGATCTACAGGGGCTGCACCCGCCACCGCACCCAGTGCCGCTGCTGACTGACATTCGGCCAGCTGTTCGCGCAAGGCATTCCGCTCACTTTCAATCAACATCAGATTATTGCGGTATTTGCCAACCTGCGCGTCTTTAGCCTCTAAATCGGCTTCCAACTGGGTCAGGCGTACGCGCAATTCCGTATTATCGGTATTCAGGCCGTTCACTTTTATATTTAACGCTCCATTGTCCGAGGTCAGGCGGGCGTTGTTTTCGCGCAGGTCATCCACTTTAAAAAAGGAGCGGGCGGCCAGCAAAGCCAGCAGGGCAGGTATGAGGGACATGGCCAATCCGAGCAGCAGCTCCAGGGCGCAATTAGAAGGGCCTGCAAAAAGATATATCTGTGCTATCATAGCGTGTGTGTAAAAGTAAAATGGAAAAAGGGTGGAAAAATTATTGAACGGTGATTACCACGCGGCGGTTCTGATGTCTGCCGTCATCGGTATTGTTATCGGCCGCCGGTTGCGTTTCGCCCTTAGAATCGGTGCTGATACGAGAAGCGGCAATGCCACAGGCCGTCAGAATACGGGCCACCGATTTGGCGCGGGCCAGTCCGAGTGCTTCATTCTCTTTGTCGTCTCCAACGTTATCTGTGTGTCCCACAATGCTGATGTTTTTATCATCATCTTTGTGGTCTTTACAAACCGATTGCAGAAACGCATCCACTTTGGCATCACTGTCCTTTTCAGTAGAGTTGAACGGAAAAAGAATAATTGTGCTGTTGTTGCTTTGTATAATGGCGCTTTCTTCCATTTTCAAAATCATTTTACTCCAGCTAAAAGCTGCCGAAGCCATAGCGCTCCCTCCTTCTACAAGGGCATCACTGGTCTGTTTAGCGACTAATCGGATGCGATTGTCCGGCAAGTCAGGCATCATCATGGCCTTGAGGGCAGCAGCGCGTGCCAATCCTAATTTTTCACCGCCGACTTCTTTGCTGCGGTAAAGACCCGTGATGGTGAGTGTGTCTCCTTGTCCACCCCTTTTTAGCAGTGCTGCCTTGAAGTCTCCAAACAGATTATTGGCTTCCGGTTTTTCCGCATTCCACTTGAAGAGGGGTTCGCCGGAACCTTGCAGACCGATTCCGTCGTTGGTAACGTTGGCGTTGCCACAGCAGCCGCATTTTACACAATAATAGCGGTGTGTACTCCACCCGGTCCAGAGCAAAAAAAGGAGGACGGGGAGCCAAAGTGGTAATTTCATAAATATGTCGTTTTGATGAACGGTGTAAAATTCGTTTTGAAAAGGCAAATATCGGAAATATTTTCTTTTAGCAAGTCCAAACATGAAAAAAAATTTTTATTCCCGGACTGTTTTCCTGAGTTGACTATGGGACAGGGTCATTTTTTGCTTCAAACACTGCACGTTCATTAGAAAAATCGAGGAACGGATGTTGAGTTTGCAGCAATTGAATGCGGTGGAGTTGCTGCTCCTGAAAGGCGTGATGCCCGGGGGTATTTGGATGGAAGGGCCGATGCCGTGCTGCCGTGCTGATGCGTTCTATGGCATGACAAAGGACTTTGGTATCGTCGGAAAAAAATGCGTTGGAAAAGCAGCTCCATACATACTCAACAGCAGACTCAGAGGGATGCACCATGTCGGGTGCATAGAAGCGATAGTCGCGCAGGTCATCCATCAGCAATTCATAGGCTGGAAAATAGCAGGCGGCACGGTCGGGTATTTTTTGCATCAAGCGCTCGCAGGCCAATAGCAACACGGCTTTACTGCGCTGATTTTCGATCATGCCAAGACGCAGATGACGCACCGGACTGACAGTGAAGACAATTTTCATGTGTGGATACTGCGCCAAGAGCTTTTCCAAAACTGCCTGCATACCCTCAACCACCTCTTCTGTGTGCAAGCGTCTGCTCCCGAACAGAGCAGCAGGCATTTTGTGATTATTGGCTACGATATTGCCTGTTTCTTTTAAATAGTACACAAAAGCAGTACCGGGAGTCATAATCACACAAGTGCAATTGCGTAAAAAAAGCGCCCCCTCGTCATGAGTATTCTGTAGCAGCGTCAGACTCTGCGTCTGGTCAGGATGAGCAAACTCACTGTGGTGGTTCCAGCTGCGCCACAACCCTCCCTGCTCAAACAGGTCCTGCTTTGTAAACCGCTTTTTATCTTCCAAAAGTGCCTCCAAACACTGCCACATGGAGACAGGATTATATGCAATGCCGTAAGGATTGGTCAGGGCAGAGATTTTGGCATTTTGAAACCGTTGACCAATGTGTTCCGTAAAGCAGGAACCCAGCAACAGGACGCGGTCAGCGTGGCCAATCTGAAAGGGAGGCTCAGGAACAACGATGGGGGTGCGGAATTGCATAAAATGTAATGGACGTTAAGCACTTCAACAGCTTATTAGTCGAAAATAACCTCTGTCGCGCCATAGCCGTATTTGTGGTGGTACTCGTTCCTGAATTTTACCACATGCGGGTGGTCGCGCAAGACCTGTGCGATGGCTTCTTTGAGTTTCCCTTCTCCCACTCCGTGTATTACGTAGATGCGGGGTACGCCGAGCAGTACCGCTTTTTCCAAAAAACGCTGAAAATGCTGCAATTGCAAACGCAAAATTTCGCCTTTGTCCAAACGGCGATGGCCCGGTAGCAAAGCTTCGGTGTGGAGGTCTATTTCGGGAAGAAAAGTGGCATAGCGCTCCACATCGTGGGGCTTGAACGGACGTGTATTGTCGGTGCGGCGCGGCTTGTGTTGTTTCAGTGCCTGTTTGGTATAAGCGGTCAGGTCTTCTGTAGCGCTTTCCCCGGAAGAAGCAGTGGTCACGTCCTGAACAGGCAGCAACAAGAAATGATAAGCAGGTACACCCAGCACTAACGCATTTTTAAAATGCTGAAAAAAGGAGCGGGCTTTTATTTTCTGACGTTTCTCTATGGGTTTTTCGAGTCCGGCTGTGGTAATACGCTGTACGGAAATCCATACCTCGGGATGATCATTCAAATCGTCGGCGGCCATATCCCCCAATTCCAATACAGACAAGGTCGGAATTTTTTCTTCTATGGAGACGACATTGCGGCGCGTTGTGGTAAAATCAAGGGTGGCGATAAATTCATACTCTGTGTCGTTGAGTAACCACACTTTATAGCGCATAATGCTGCCGTCGCGGCCCGGCATGGGTTCGAATATAAGTACTACCCCCTGAGGCTGAGCGACGGTGAATGTACCTGTCAGCAGGCGGCGTACAGGCGCTTTGGGAGCAGCAGGGGCCTGTGCTTTTGGGGCATAGGGGGAGGGAGCCGCTACAGGGGCGGCAGGTGGCATCAGGTCCTCTTCGAAAGCCGGAATGCAGAGCGTTTTATCGCTGTCCAAACGCACTTCCAGGAGACCATCCCCCAATAAGGCCGTGACTGTACCGGTTTCTGCGGTGTGCCTGAACTGAACCCTGACCCCTGTGGCGAAAAGCATAACAAATAAGTGCTGATTTGTGGATGTGGTGATTTGCTACCTTGTCAATAGAACAATATAGCAAAAACGGGCATCAGGGAGAAACAAGGACGCTGTCCAAATGGTTCAAAAAACTGCTTAGAAAAACAGGCGCAACAGATAAAACAACAGGGCAGCCAGTGCAAAGGAAACAGGCAGTGTCAGCACCCAGGCCATAGCAATGCTTTTAATAGTGTTTTTTTGCAGATTCTTAATGCCCCCCGAAGCCACCATCGAACCGGCAATGCCGGACGAAAGAACGTGTGTGGTACTCACCGGCAGGGAGTAGGCTGTACTCAGGCCAATGGTAATGGCGGCGCACAATTCGGCACTGGCTCCCTGGGCGTAGGACAAGTGACTCTTTCCGATTTTTTCTCCGATGGTCACCACGATCCGTTTCCAGCCAATCATGGTACCCACGCCCAGACACAGCGAAATCAGGAAGATGGCCCAAGTAGGCGCAAATTCGTAAGAATGTTCTATTTGTTTAATCTCAGACGAAATTGCCTTGGTGGTCTCTTTTGAAAATTCTGCTACTTTTAATTGACTTTTGGTTTTGTCCACATAAGATTTCAATGACTTGCGAAGTTGGTAAATATCCCCGCGCTGCGTCCGGTCAATGGTATCTAATAATCTTTGGAAAGCGCTGCTTCCATCGCGCATGGCAATGGCGATTTCAGGATGCGCCACATCGGCGGGTAAGCCTCCTAACTGCCCCTGAATACGCCCCACAGCCTCCTTAATCTGGTCGTTACTCAGCTGTGGATTGACAGCGAATTGTATGGGTAAAAAGGCAATGAGTACTACTAACAACAGACCTACCCCTTTTTGTCCATCGTTGGAGCCGTGAAAAAAACTCACCAAAGTACAGGTCAGAATAAGAATAGAACGAATCCATAAAGGGGGACGCTTTTTGGCAGAAGGTTCTTCAAAAAGTCGCTTGCTTTCTTTATTCTTCTTAATACTGCTGCGCAAAATGAACATCAGCAAAATGGTGAGGCTAAACCCAAACACAGGCGAGATTAACAAGGATAAACCAATATCCTTTGCTTTTTCCCAGTTGGGGCCATCGCCGCCATGTATGGTCCAAAGAGCAAAAGCCGCGCCCAGCAGCGAACCAATCAGGGTATGAGAACTGGAGGAAGGAATACCGAAATACCAGGTACCAAAGTTCCATATAATGGCGGCCAGTAAGATAGCGAGTACAAAAGCTACATTTTCGCCTATAGGGAGAATGGTCAGGTCTCCCTGTGGCACCAATTTCAATACGCCCATGGCTACACCGATGTTGCCGGAGGGCATGCTGCCCGCTGCTCCAAAAATGGAAAGAAACACCCATGCCACGAAGGCCGGCCCCAAAAAAGCGCCGAGGAAATTGCAAAAGCCCGACCACACGACCGCCACCACCGGGGGCAGTGAACGCGTATAGATAACAGTGGCTACAGCGTTCGCAGTATCGTGAAAACCATTGATTGCCTCGAAAAAGCAAACTGCCAATACACAAATGGCAAACAAAATAAGGATGGAAGTCGGCAAATCAATCACAAACGCAAACACCATAGGGAAAAGGTTGGTTAAACGGCACAAATTTATGGCTGTACCCTGCTCTCGTCGGGAGAAACAAAGCTAAGTTATTATTAAGTCTTGAAAATCCCCTCTTTTTATCCACCCTGCTCTCCTGTCAAACCTTCGTTTTCAGGGTACCTCCACGGCCTGCACCACCTGCCGAATAACCTCCTCCCGTCCGATCCCCTCTGCTTCCGCTTCGTAAGTCAGGCCAATGCGGTGCCGCATCACGTCCGCACAGACAGCGCGTACTTCCTCCGGCGATACATAGCCGCGTCCGCGTATGAAGGCCAAGGCCCGTGCTGCCTGCGCCAATGCAATGCCTGCCCTCGGAGAAGCCCCATAGCCAATCAGCGGAGAAAGATTTTTCAAACCCGTCTCGGCAGGCTCACGAGTAGCAAAGACGAGATTAACAATATATTGTTGTATTTTATCGTCCATATACACCTCGTGCAACACTTCGCGGGCGCGCAACAATGCCTCGCGGGTCACTACTTTTTCAATAACAGGCACCTGATTACTCAACTGACGGCGAATGATTTCCTGCTCCTCCTGTTTATTCGGATACCCGATCTTTACTTTTAGCAGGAAGCGGTCCATTTGTGCTTCCGGCAGCGGATAGGTGCCTTCCTGCTCAATGGGATTTTGGGTGGCCAATACTAAAAAAGGCTCCTCTAAGAAAAAAGTTTCAGTACCGATGGTGACCTGCCGTTCCTGCATGGCTTCCAGCAGGGCACTTTGCACTTTGGCTGGTGCGCGGTTGATCTCGTCGGCCAATACGAAATTGGCAAAAATCGGCCCTTTGCGCACCGAAAATTCAGAACGCGCCGGATTATAGACCATAGTACCCGTTACGTCGGCGGGCAACAGATCAGGCGTGAATTGAATGCGTTGAAAATGTGCATCTATCGCCTGGGCCAGGGTTTTAATGGCCAATGTCTTGGCCAAACCCGGCATTCCTTCCAGCAGGATGTGGCCCTTAGTAAGCAGGCCAATCAGCAAACGCTCCATCATGGCCTGCTGTCCCACCAGCACTTTGGCGCTTTCCGACAGCAGGCGACCGATAAACGCGCTTTCTTCAGCCATTCGGGCATTGAGGCTCGGTATATCCATGCGGCAAAGGTACAGGTATTTTCAAAATAGGCAGTATATTTTGCGCAGTGTGCCGAGAGTGTTTTTTTATTCGACCACCGTTCATATTTTTGTCCCCTTTATTGCGTTATAGGCCCATTGTTTTATTTTCGCAAGATACATGAATGAACAAAGGATCAGGTGGATCATTGGTTTGATGGCAGCAGCCCTGCTGGGGAGCATCTGTCTTCAAATTTATTGGATCACATGGAATATCCGCCTTAATGAAGAGCAATTTGACAAAAATGTTTTTGAAACCCTGAACAGAGTGGCAGACCGTTTGCAAAATTATGAGGACAGTAAAGTATTGCAGGCGGTTCATCTTGCACAGGAAGCTTCCTCACAGGAAACCCGAAACTTGTTTCATCCGCCGCAAAATGTCGAAAGCGGACATATCTCGCGCCGCATTTTGCGCGACACCGGCGAGGACAATATTCCTGTGCGCATTGCGCCTTCTTTGCATGACAATGCCACAAAATGGGAGTTCATGAAAGTCAGTCAGATGATTGATGCCCGTCCTCTGGCGGAAAGGATTGAATTGGATATGCTCACGCAAACCATGAAAGAGGAACTCTCCAGTCATGGTATTTTTGCGCAGCCACGCTATGGCATTTACGCCAAAGCCCAAAACGCATATGTAATTATGAACGATCACTATGTGGTCAATATAGATGCCTCCCAGGCATCTGCCGGTGCTTCGGGCAACAGCCCCACCTTAGAAACTTCGCCTTATCGCGTCGGATTGTTTTCACAGGACATTGAATCGCCGGGGTATCTGACTATTTATTTTCCCAACCGCACTTCTTTGTTGCTCAGTTCCGTATGGCCTACCTTGTTGTTGTCGGTCATTTTTACAGGATTGATCTTTTTCTGTTTTTACTACACGGTGTCGGTTATTTTCCGGCAGAAAAAACTGTCGGAAATGAAAACAGATTTCATCAATAATATGACCCATGAATTCAAAACGCCCATCGCTACCATTTCCTTAGCCGCAGACAGCATTGGCAATCAGCAAATTATTGACAAACCCGATCGGATACGCCGTTTTCTGGATATTATCCGGCAGGAGAACCGTCGGATGAACAGTCAGGTGGAGCGCGTATTGCAAATGGCATTGATAGATAAAGATGACTTTCAATTGAAGGTAGGAGAAGTGGACCTTCATGATCTCATCGAACAGGCAGCAGCCAACTTCGGCGTGCAGGTGGAAAAACGCGAAGGCACCTTAGAAACCGATTTGCAGGCTACCCATTCAATGGTGGAGGGCGATGCTACCCACCTGACCGGCATTATCCACAATCTTTTAGACAACGCCAATAAGTACAGTCCGGAAAATCCTGAAATTACCATTGCCACGCGGGACGTGCCGATAGGCATCGAAATTACCGTACAGGATCGGGGCATCGGCATCAGCAAGGAAGCCCGCAAACATATCTTTGACAAGTTTTACCGGGTACACACAGGCAATGTACACGATGTAAAGGGATTTGGTTTGGGATTGAGCTACGTCAAGGCCATTGTAGTGGCGCATAAGGGGGTGATTGATTTGAAAAGCGAGCCGGGAAAAGGAAGTAGTTTTATTATTACGCTGCCAGTGCGGGAAAACGGCGCGGGTCCTGTTGAAGAAACAAAAGTGTAAGAAGCAGGCTACAGGTAACTATCCAGCCGCCTTTTTTAAGAAAAAGCACTCAAATCTTGATGCTTTTGCTCAATTTTGACATCGGTAGATGTCTTACGCTGGTAGAAATGACGATATTTGCCCTCGTTCGACCTCTCCGAGGTCTCAACATCTTGTTAATCCGTCATTTTTACCAACGTTAAACCCCTCCGAGGTGGTTGGGACAGGCGGCTGGATAGTTACGGCTACAGGGCCTGTAAACCTTTTTTCCAAAAAATTTATATAAAAATTTTGGGGGTTTTACAAAATATCGTATCTTTGCGCCATCAAAACCGGTATGGATAGGGCAGATGTGCCGTTTGCTCCGTTGAAATTCGGTATTGAAAATTGAGACAATAAGACTTTTTTGTTTTGTTGTCATATTTAAATCATTCATTTTCAGATTAAAATGGCAATTTATTATTCCAAAGAAAAAGTCGCGGAAATCGTGAAGGAGTACGGTGGCGACGAGAAAAACACGGGCAGCGTAGAAGCCCAGATTGCATTGCACACTTATCGCATTGAGCAGTTATCGGCGCACCTGCGCACCAACAAGAAGGATTTTTCCTGCCGTCGTGCTTTGTTGGGTCTGGTAGGTCACCGCAAGCGCCTGCTCAGCTATTACGAGCGCAAGGACATTATGAAGTATCGTGAACTCATCAAGAAGCTGGGTCTGCGTAAGTAAACGTCCGTGCGGTCTCCGCAGGAGGTCGCACCTTGTTTTTTAGACATTTTTTTTCTTATACCACAAAAGACACAAAGGGTTACACCGAATTCGGGAAGCCATGTGGCCTTTTGTGGTATATTTTTTAATATTTTTTCATCCGTCCGGTTGTTCACAGCATTCTGTTTTGCCTTGCTGACATTTGTCGCCCTGCAACCGGGAGGACCACATCAAAAACGGGGAACCATTGACCTGGTTTTTCCCCCACACAAAGACGCAGTTGTGCATATTGGCCCTGCCTCTTTGTGTGATATCATAGTCGGTTTTTGATTGCTTCTCCCGGCCTCGGCTGATTGTACAGTAGATTATAGCAGAAGCGGTAAAGTGGCATGGCTGCTTTTCCGTGCGTCGAATGACCCGGACACAACTGTATTTTATCAATTATGGGAAAGCAAATCCCGTTAAGTACCTCTTTTAATATGCCCGACGGGCGGAAAGTGGTATTGGAAACCGGTAAACTGGCGGCACAGGCCGACGGAAGCGTATTGGTGCGCACCGGAAACACCATGTTGCTCTGTACCATCGTCAGCGCCGAAAAGGCCAAAGAAGGACAGCCATTTTTCCCCCTTTCGGTGGATTATCAGGAAAAATTTGCGGCAGCGGGGCGCATACCCGGCAACTTCTTCCGCCGGGAAGGCAAAATTTCTGACTATGAAGTCCTCATCAGCCGTTTGGTGGATCGCGCACTGCGCCCCCTGTTCCCCGATGGCTACATGAATGAAACACAGGTGATCATCAACCTGCTTTCAGCCGACAAGGATGTGTTGCCCGACGCACTGGCAGGTCTGGCCTGTTCGGCGGCAGTGGCAGTAAGTAACATTCCGGTGGAGGCCCTGTTTTCGGAAGTACGCGTGTCACGCATCAACGGTAAGTTTGTCATCAACCCGAACCGCGCCGACAACGACCGCTCTGACATGGACTTCATTGTGGCTGCTACCAAGCACGACATTACGATGGTGGAAGGCGAGGCCGACGAGTGTTCGGAAGCCGATCTGGTGGCTGCCCTCAAAATAGCCCATGAGGCCATTCGCGTACAAATTGACGCACAGGAACGCTTAGCGGCGCTGGTCGGAGAGGCGGCTTCGGTGAAACGCCCCCTGCCGGAAATTCCCGAACATGCAGAAATCAAGAAGCGGATGGAAGAACTGGTAAGCGCTGACATTTATGCCCTGGCCCGCAGCGCTTCCGACAAAAATGTGCGCCGCACCCGCCTGACGGAAATTCAGGATGCGGCCATTGCCAAAATTACAGAAGAATTTGGAGAGGAAGTTATGGAAGAATGGGGCGCTACGGCCAACCGCTATTTCGACAAATTCAAAAAATCCATTATCCGCGATGTGGTGTTGAGCGATGCCGTGCGCCTGGATGGCCGCAAAGGGAATGAAATTCGCCCGATTTGGTGCGAAGTAGATTACCTGCCCTCTACCCACGGTTCCTCTGTTTTTACACGTGGCGAAACCCAGGCCCTTGCTACCCTGACGCTGGGGACCAAACAGGATGTAGCCCTGATGGACAATGCCCTGAAAAGCTACGACGAGAAATTTCTGCTGCACTATAACTTTCCGCCCTATTCTACAGGCGAGGTAAAACCCCTGCGCGGGCCGGGCCGTCGGGAAATCGGCCACGCCAATCTGGCAGGTCGCTCCATTCGCCGCGTTATGCCCACCGATTTCCCTTATACGGTGCGCGTTGTATCGGATATTCTGGAGTCCAACGGTTCATCTTCCATGGCCACGGTATGCGCTGGTGCTATGGCTTTGATGGACGGCGGGGTACCGCTCAAAGCGCCTATTGCAGGCATTGCAATGGGCTGCATTGCCGACGATAAAGGCCGGATGGCCATTCTCTCCGATATTTTGGGCGACGAGGATGCACTGGGGGATATGGACTTCAAAGTGACCGGTACGGCCAAGGGCATTTGCGGCACTCAGATGGATATCAAAATTGACGGTATGCCCTACGAAATGCTGGAGCAGGCCCTGCTACAGGCCAAAGAGGGCCGTTTGCACATTTTGAACGAAATGGCAAAAGCCATAGACAAGCCTGCCACCGATCTGAAACCACATGCGCCGCGTGTTACAGAGTTCCGCATAGACCGCGAGTACATCGGTGCAGTGATCGGGCCAGGCGGAAAGATCATTCAGGAGATGCAGCGCCAGACAGGTACCACCATTTCGATTACAGAAGACGAAATTGGCGGTATTATTGCCATTTTTGGTCCTGATAAGGCGGCGTTAGATGGCGCTTATGCGCGCATCATGGACATCGTATTTGTGCCTACAGTAGGCGAAATCTACGAGGGCGTGATAGAAGAAGTGGTAGAATTTGGCGCTTTTGTCAAATTTAAAGGCAAAACCGGCCTGCTGCACGTTTCGGAAATGGATCACCGCCGCATTGAAAGTCCTTCCGATATGTTCAAACAAGGTGATCCGGTGCGCGTAAAACTGTTGGATATTGACCCGAAATCAGGCAAAATGAAATTATCCCGCCGGGCCATTACCCCCAAACCGGATGGCTCTATGCCTACCGACGAGGAGAATGCTGCCCGCGCTGCCCGGGGTGGCGGTGGCAGTGGTGGTCGCGGCGGCGACGACCGGCGCGGCGGCGGCGACGACCGGCGCGGCGGCGGCGGCCGCGATGACCGACGTGGCGGCGGCGGCGGCCGTGACCGCAGATAAAGCGCAGGAAGCCGTTGATGGCACCTTAGCGTACACACACAACCCTATACAATTCGTAGCAGGAGGGACGGATATTTCTCCGCCCTCCGCTTCGAATAAATTAATGGTTTTTATGTCGCTTTTTACCGCTTAATTTCGGTACGATACTGGTCGAAAAATGGGGGAGCCTCAAAACCACCAAAACATCATAACTAATTGATTATCAAAAACTAAATTGTCATTATGGACAACTGAAAAATAAAAATAATAAAAAAATATGGCAAACAACACTTCCAACCACATTTTAAACACCTCTGCAAATTTGTTGGGATTTTGTCTTTTTGTCATCACTTCACTTCACATCTCAAATCGGGCAGAAGCACATTATATTGATGAATTGACTTCTGTTATTGCTGTTTTGCTTGCGTTTTCATGTATTTTTTCATTTGTATCAATAAGAACGACAAACCTAAAAAGGGAAAAACTTCTTGAAAGGATTGCAGATTACTTATTTGTCGTTGCGCTTGTCGGAATACTTTTAATCATCTTGCTTATCGCACTCAATTTTTTAAAATAACATCTCAAATATGGGCATGGATATAGAAAATCTCCTTAAATCAGAAGAAAAACAGTTGACTAAACTTCAAAAAATAGTTCAACAAGCCATTGCAGAAGAAAAACTTATCATTGAAAATCTCTTACACCAACCCGAAGAAATTTTGACCAAAGGGCAAAGCGTTTCAGACAAAGTTGCAAGCTTTGGCGGCAGTTGGAAGTTTATTATTTCGTTCTCTGTTATACTATCTGTTTGGGTATTATTCAACACGCTTTCACCTCGTAAGGATGAATTTGACCCCTATCCTTTCATCCTGATGAATTTGGTTTTATCTGCCATCGCAGCATTGCAAGCACCTATAATAATGATGAGCCAAAACAGAAAAGAAGAAAAAGACAGAAAGAGAAGTGAAAACGATTATCTGATAAATCTCAAAGCAGAATTAGAAGTAAGAAGTTTGCACCAGAAAATTGATTTGCTCTTGGAGGAGCAGATAAAAATATTATTTGAGAGCCAAGCCAAACAACTGGAAATGCTCAATGAAATAAATACAAAAATTGACAACTTTCAAAAAATACAACAATGAAATATTTACCCAAAATATACATTATGCAGCGTGTCGTACGTAAGTAAGGCCAAGTTTTTGACGCATCTTGATATAACCCAAAAAAACATCTAATTGTTTATCGGGCTGTTAAGGGCCAAAGCGAGAATCGCTGGTCATCCGGCATTAGCGTGCTTATTCGCTGCGCTTCCGATAGCTCAATGCTGCCAGAACATTAAAACCCACAGCAAATCCGCACAATGCCCAAAAACGGTGTATCAGGTCGCCAAAACTGCTGCCTTTCAGGGTGACGCTGCGCATCACGTCGCAAAAGTGAGAGACTGGATGCGACCACGCTAAGTACTGTGCCCACTGGGGCATGCTTTCTATGGGGGTATACAGGCCACTGAGCAGCACAAACATCATCATAAAGAAAAACGAGAGCAGCGTGGCCTGTTGTTGGGTATTGGAGGCCAGCGCCAACAGCTGCCCGATGCCCAAAGCAGCCACTAAATACACCATCGCAAAGGCATAAATAGTCAGATAACTGCCCACCGACACCAGACCGAATACAAAGTAGCACACCAATAAGCCGAGGGTAAGCGACACCAATCCGATAATCCAGAACGGAATGAGCTTGGCCAGCAAAAACTGATAACTTTTTACAGGGGTGACGTTCATTTGTTCCATGGTGCCAATTTCGCGCTCCCGCACAATGTTCAGCGAACACATCATGGCCCCCACCATAATCAGCAGCAATGCCAAAATACCCGGAGCCATGTAGTTGCGATAATTAAAATCAGGATTATACCAAAAACGGGTGCTAATGTCCAATAGGGGTACCGGGTTGAAGCGGGGAAACTGGACAAAATCCTCCCGTATCTCGCGGTTTACCCTTTGTACAATCTGACCGCTGTAGTTGAGGGCCATGCCCGCCTTGACGGCATTCACCGCATCGGCCCGCAAATGGAGGCGGGCCTCGTCTTCGCGTACCAAGTCGCGCTCGAAATGCGGCGGTATTTCCATGACCATGTCAGCGCGGCCCATGTCGAGGGCCGCCTGTGCGGCCTGTTCGTTTCTGACCATCTCCACTAAACGGAAATAGCCGGAGGCCGTCATGCGATCCACTACTTGGCGGGCGTAGTCGGAGTGGTCGCGATCCAACACCACCAATTTGATATTTTTTACTTCAAAATCAGCGGCCAGCGGGATTAAAATCAACTGGAAAACAGGCGCAATCAGCATGATCCGAAGAATGCCGGGATTGCGGAATATTTGTCGAAATTCTTTTTTGAGCAGCGCTAAAAGCATAATGAGACGCTTAAATAAACATGTTAATTTCCTGATTTATCAATTTGGGGCCATGGATTGAAAGGGGCTGTTATGTCAGACGCATTTTGAATGAACGAATGGCCATGAGCATAAAAAACAAGGTCATGGCTACCAACACTAACAGGTCTTTCCAGATGTACACAATACCCAGACCCTTAATCATCACACTTTTAAGAATATTAAAAAAATATTGCGTTGGAACCACCTTACTAATCACCTGAAGCAGCAGGGGCATGTTTTCCAAAGGAAACATAAACCCGCTGAAGACCAAAGAAGGCAACATCAGCCCCACTAAGGAAATGAAAAGCGCCACCTGTTGGGAGTTGGTGCGGGTGCTGATAAACAGCCCCAGCGACAGGGCCAGCAACACAAATAAGCCCGAACAGGACATCAGCAGGAACAAATTACCGCGCATAGGCAAGCCCAGCACCGTATAGGCCATTGTCAGGATAATGGCCACATTGATCAATCCCACCACTAAAAAAGGAACTGCTTTCGCCACAATCATCATCCAGGGGCGTACCGGCGACACCAAAATCAGCTCCATGGTACCCATTTCTTTTTCCTTTACAATGGCCACCGCAGTCAACATGGCGCACAAAAGAATGAGTACCAACACCATTACGCCGGGAACAAAGTTGAAAGCACTTTGCAACTGCGGATTGTAGGCCATTTGCGCTTCCAACAGAATACGGTACGGCAATTTCGTTTGTTCCAACAGTTCATCCTGATAGCTGCGGATCACATTGCCTGCGTAAAATGCCACTGTACTGCCCGTGTTGGTGTCGGAGGCATCAGCAATTATCTGAACGGATGCCGCTTTGGTATGGGTCAGGCTGTGCTGAAAATTTTCCTGAAAAACGATCACTGCCCGTACCTTTCCCTGCCGAAAGAGGGGATCAATTTCAGCAGACGACCGAATGCGTTCCGTAACAGTGAAATAGCGGCTGGCATCTAAGCGCTCGATCAATTGCTTTGTCACCTCGTCGTTGGACGGATCCAAAATGGCAATTTTGGAGTTTTTTACTTCATTGCTCAACGCAAACCCATAGAGCAACAACATCGCTACCGGCATTCCGATCAGTACCACCAAACTGCGGCTGTCGCGCAGGACGTGTCGAAATTCCTTTTTTAAAAAGGCCAGGAAGGTGCGCATTTTTTAATAATGGCTGATGAAGAGGGGATTCGGAGAAAACACTTTCAGGAAAAGCATTTTTATAAAAGGCAAAAGTACAAAAAAACGGATGTTGGAGGATTTTCCTGCAAAATAATTTGTGCTGCTTCCTGCGCAAGAGGTGGTTAAAGCAGAAATCGCCGTATCTTTGCTGCATCATCTATGAAATTGCGTTTACTTTTGCTGTTTTTGATCGGCTGTTTGTCGGTCTCGAAGGTCCGGGCCCAGGCACACGTACCCCTGCGGGACGGGGACGATTATTATACTAAAAAACAATATGACAAGGCCGAAGAAGCCTACAGAAAGGCCGCCGAAGCAGATGCCAAAGACCCGAAGGCAGCTTATAATATGGGCAATACCCTGTACCGAAAAGGACAGTACGAAGCGGCCGTGTACTCCTATCAGAAGGCACTGGAACAATCCGCTGCTTCGCCATCTATGAAAGCCGATGCCTTATATAATACAGGCAACAGCCTGCTGCACCAGAGAAAATACCGGGAAGCAGAAAATGCTTTTGAACGCAGCCTGCGCATGCGTCCGGGCGACCCGCAGGCCAAAGTCAACCTGCAATTTGCCAAAAAGAAACGCAAAGAACAGGAACAGCAGGAGCAACAGAAACAAAAACAACAGCAACAGCAGCAACAGGGACAGTCTCCGCAGTCCCCTCAGGACCAGGCTTCGCAAGACCCTGCCGCCTCCCAATCTCAACAACCCGAGCAGCCTTCCACTCCGGTTAATCCACAGCAGCAGCAGCAACAACAACTTTCCCGTGCAGAGGCCCGCCGACTTTTAGAGACCGCCATCGGGCCGGAAGACCGCAAAACTGCAAAAAAGTACAAGCAGCATCAAAACGCAGCGCAGGGTCAGGGAAACGGGAAAGACTGGTGAGCGATGCCTGCCCAATCCCCCGGAGGCTGCACCATTCTTTTGCCTCCTTTTCTTTTTCTCTCGAAAAATTTGACTGTATGGGTGGCGCGTCTTACTTTTGTTGATCGTATTTTCAAAAAAACACAACACAAATATGCCACAATTGCACATGAAATGGCTTTCTGTATGCCTGCTATTGCTTTTGGCCGTCGCCTTCAAAAAACCCGGCCTGCCCACGGAACCTTCCATAGAGACCATTTTGGCATCCTACCCCAAGGATTATTTCATCAATCCGGTCAATGACGATATTAAACTGACCGGCACCTTCGGGGAATTGCGCCCCGATCACTTCCACTCGGGCATAGACATCAAGAGCAAAACAGGGGGTGTGGGCCAACCAGTATTTGCCGCTGCGGCAGGCTTCATAGACCGCATCAAAGTGCAGGCCGGGGGCTATGGCAATGTACTCTATCTCAAACATCCCAATGGCTACACCACGCTGTATGCGCACTTAGATCGCTTTTCGCCCGAAGTAGAACAGTATGTACGTGAACAGCAATACAAAAAGGAGCGTTTCGAGATAGACCTTCAACCCTCCGACGGGCAGTTTAAAATGAAACAGGGGCAGGAAATTGGCAAATTGGGCAATTCGGGCAGTTCCTCCGGGCCACATCTGCACTTTGAAATACGCAACTCTGCCACCCAGAAAGTCCTCAATCCCCTGCTTTTTGGCTTACCGGTACCCGACAACGTAGCACCTGACATCCGCGAGCTGAAAACGTATTTTTTGACCGAACAACGGGAAATTCTCCATTCTAGGTCGCTCAAATTGAAAGAAACAGGTGCAAACCAATACGGAGTAGCAGGTGACACGATCCGATTGGGTGCATGGCGCGTGGGCTTCGGCGTGAAAACCTACGATCAGATGAGCGGTTTTCGGAACGACAATGGCATTTTTGCCCTCTCTCTTTCTGCCGACGATCAATTGGTCTATGAATGGCGCATGGCCGAATTAGACTTTGATGAGACCCGTTATCTGAATGCCCATACCGATTTCACGGCTAAAAAACAGGGAGAAGGATGGTTTCAGCGCTGCTTCGTGCTGCCCGGCGACCAGCTCTCCAATTATGTGCGTACTGCTGCACAGGGGGCGGTTAATTTGTACCGCGAAAAACCGGTGAAAGTTCATATAAAGGTCATTGATGCAGGCGGCAATACCTCTGCCATTACTTTTTGGGTGCTGCGCGACGAAGAACACATGGAAAATTTTGTCAGCAACCCTTTTCAATACGAATTCGGCTATGACCGTGAGAACGAGATCAATACAGAAGACTTTGCACTTTCCATGCCCAAAGGTACTTTGTATGAGTCGCTGCGTTTAGAATACAACACCACGCCCGATGCCAGCAATGGGGTTTACTCCCCTGTACATCACCTGCACCATGACAAAGTACCCATACATCGCTATTTCGATATAGGCATTAAGCCTTATGGATTGCCCGAAAACCTGCGCTCCAAAGCGGTGGTGGTGCGCTGCGGCGACAACAAGCCCGACAATTGCGGAGGGAGCTGGAATGGCGATCGAATTGCCACACAGGTGCGCAACTTTGGCGATTACTGCATCATGACCGACACCGTCCCTCCTTCCATTGTACCCGTCGTTTTCAACGAAGACATGCGCAACCGTTCGGAGATGGCTTTTCGCATCAGCGACAACTTCGATGTCAGTGGCTCGGCGGATCGGATGCAATATCGCGGGGAAGTGGACGGGCGCTGGATACTGTTTGAGTACGACAGCAAGCGCGGTCGGCTGACCCACACCTTCGACGGGCGCATCCCTTCGGGCGAACACCTGTTGAAACTGATCGTTCAGGACGACCGGAGCAACAAAAAAGTACTGGAACGCAAATTTAGACGTTAATAACAGGGCCATGTAGCGATCATGGCCCTATCTTTGCGTTTCTTTTTTATTCAAATCACCCCAGACAGGCACTTTTTGCCATGACACACAAAAACGTTGTTGCGCTCTTTTTCCTGGTGTTGGTTCTTAACCAATTGCAGGCCCAGAGCAGATATTTTGATATTTCCAAAAATCTGGAAATTTTTGCCAAAGCTTACAAAGAAATTAACCATTCTTATGTGGATGAATTAGACCCCGGCAAATTGATGCGCCAGGGTATGGATGCCATGTTGGGTGGCCTCGATCCTTTCACCAATTATATTTCGGAAACCGATGTGGAAGGATATCGCATCCAGTCCGACGGTAAATATAACGGTGTGGGCGCGTCCGGCAAACAAATAGGCGATTATGTGGTGATCACCGACATCTATGAAAACAGCCCGGCCCAAAAAGCGGGTCTAAAGGTAGGCGATATGTTGCTGAGCATAGACGGGCAGAGTGCCAAAGGGCGCACCGAAGCGCAGGTCACCAGCTTTTTGCGGGGATTCCCGGGTACGGAAGCCGAATTGGTGGTGCGCCGTCCCGGTGAAACCAAAGACCTGAAAATCAAACTGAAGCGCGAGGAAGTTATCATTCCCAATGTACCCCACTCAGGTATGGTAGCCAAAGACATTGCATATATCAATCTGACCGTTTTTACCCAGGATGCTGCACGCAATATCTCCGAAGCCTTCCGGGATCTGAAAAATAAAAACCCCGAAATGAAGGGTTTAATTCTCGACCTGCGCGAAAATGGCGGCGGTTTGCTCAATGAAGCAGTCCATATCATCAACCTGTTTGTACCCAAGGGCGAATTAGCCGTCAGCATGCGCGGCAAAGTACCGGAGTGGGATCAAACATTCAAGACCCTGGAAACACCGGTGGACACGGAAATCCCTGTGGTGATTTTAGTGAACAAACACAGCGCTTCAGCCAGCGAAGTAGTATCCGGGGGGTTGCAGGACATGGATCGCGCTGTGGTCATGGGACAGCGCACCTATGGCAAGGGATTGGTGCAAAATACCCGCGAATTGGGCTACAATGCACGCATCAAACTGACTACCGCCAAATACTATACACCCTCGGGCCGCTGCATACAGTCGGTGCGTTTCAAAAATGGCGAGCCTGTAGATATTCCGGAGGCAGAACGCGGACAGTTTCGCACCCGCAAGGGCCGCATTGTTTTCGACGGGGGCGGCATCAAACCGGATGTGGTTTTGCCCCGCGATACCAATTCAGGTGTGGTAAAGGCGTTGCTCGATCAAAATGTTATTTTCGACTATGTAACCGAATGGGCGCTCAAAAACCCCAAGCCGGACAGTATCGAGACTTTTAACTTTTCCGACTGGGAAGGTTTTGTACGTTTCACCGCAGCAAAAAAGTTTGACTACGAAACGCATTCAGAAAAAAAACTGAAAGAACTGCGCGAACTGGTACAACGCGAGGGATTGCCTTTGGAGGCAGACCTGAACAGCATGGATCAGAAAATTAAAAACGACAAAAAGGACGATTTGACCCAGAAGAAAGCACTCATTATACGCGAAATTGAGCAGGAAATCATCGGGCGCTACTTCTTCGAGCGCGGTAAGGTGCGGAAACAGCTCAAAAACGACCCCGAAGTGGAGGCAGCCGTAAAGTTGCTCAATACACCAACGGAGTATAAAAAAATTCTGGGTCAGTCATAAGAAACAGATTTTCAAATTTTAATATATAAAAAATATTTCCTATGGATAACATAGGCATCCTTGGGGCAGGTTCGATGGGGAGGGGCATTGCCCAGGTAGCAGCGGCAGCAGGTCATCCGGTCATTTTGTGTGATAACCTGACGATGGCGCTTTCCAAATCCAACAAAGCCATTCAGGATTCGCTCAAGAAGACGGTCGAAAAAGGCAAAATGACCGACGCAGAAGCCTACGATGCTTTTAACCGCATCAGGTTCACCGACCACATGAGTCATTTTCGCAATTGCTCTTTGGTGATAGAGGCCATTGTGGAAGACATTGAACACAAACAAATTGCCTTCCGCAGCATGGAAGCTGTAGTAGGAGAAGACACCATTTTGGGCAGTAACACTTCCTCGCTGTCCATTTCTGCGATGGGTGCTCAGATGAAAAGGCCGGAGCGGGTGTTGGGGATTCATTTTTTCAACCCGGTACCCCAAATGCGCCTGGTCGAAATCATTCCGGCCATACAGACCGATCCTGCGACCATCGAGCGGGTGCGGCGCTTGGTGAACAGCTGGGGTAAAAAGACCGTACTGGCCAACGACACCCCCGGCTTCATCGTCAACCGGGTGGCGCGGCCCTACTACACCGAGGCCCTCCGTATCCATGATGAAGGGCTGGCAGATTGCGCTACCATTGACTGGGCAATGCAGACCATCGGTGGCTTCCGAATGGGTCCCTTTGAGTTGATGGACTTCATCGGCAATGATGTCAATTATGCGGTAACCGAGGTCATCTTTCAAAATATGTACTACGATCCGCGCTACCGACCTTCCTTTACCCAAAAACGGTTGGTAGATGCCGGTTTCCTCGGCATCAAAAGTCAGCGGGGCTTCTACGATTATCGCCCCGGCGCGGTGCGTCCGGCTCCCGTGGAAGACAGGGCCGTGGGAGAAATGATTTTTTATCGCATTTTGTCCATCCTGATCAACGAAGCGGCTGATGCCCTCTACTGGAAAATTGCCAACCGCGACGACATTGAGCTGGCCATGACCAAGGGCGTAAACTATCCCAAAGGGCTGCTGGCCTGGGCCGATGAACTCGGCATCGAAAACGTGGTGCAGCGCATGGATTCGCTCTATGTAGAATATTTGGAAGACCGTTACCGGTGCAGCCCCTTGTTGCGACGCATGGCCCGAGAAGGGAAAAAATTCTACCAATAAGACAAAAAAATTGGGGATAGCGTGCGTGCCGGACATACATATATCCGCGGCCACTATTCCCTGTAAGTACTAAGGCAGAATTACGTGGATTTTTTGACAGGATTTGCAAGATTTACAAGACTAAGTTATTGATAATCAAATATTTAAAAACCCTGTAACTCCTGAAATCCTGTCTGTTAATATCATTTGTTTGTGTCCTTGTGATTATTCGTCTATGGTCTGACACAATTCTACCAACACCCCATTGGCAGATTTGGGATGCAGAAAAGCCACCCATTTGTGATCGGCGCCGCGCTTAGGTTCGCGATTGAGGGGGATAAATCCCTCTTTTTCAAGGCGTTCGATTTCGCTGCGGATGTCGGCCACCTCAAAAGCAATGTGGTGTATGCCCTCGCCGCGTTTCTCGATGTACTTTGCAATGGCACTGTCGGCTCCGGTGGCTTCCAGCAGCTCTATTTTACTTGTTCCGATCTGAAAGAAAGACGTAGCAACCTGTTCGCTTTCTACGGTCTCCACTTTGTAATGTACACTGCCAAGCAATTTGGCAAACAGTGCATTGGCGCTTTCCATGTCGCGCACGGCAATTCCGATATGGTCTATTTTAAGCATGTGTTTATACCTCGCGCCGCGAGTTTTTGTGCATAAAAATTTGTAAAAGAGGGGGTATAATGCACCCCAAGAACCCGACAACGAACAGACTAAAAATAAAGTGTATAAGTTTGCACTTTACATAGTCAAAAAAAAATTCAATATGAACCTTCGTAAATGTGGCTACCCGTACCCATGCGGCCTTCCATCACATTGCGCAGCATCTTCATGCCGTTGCCGTTTTTCATGCTCAGCACCGATTCCGGGTGAAACTGAATGCCTTCAATGGGCAGCCGTTTGTGGCGCATGGCCATGATGACACGGTCGGCCGAACGGGCGGTAACCTCCAATTCTGCGGGCATCAGGTCGCCCGCCCAAGAATGGTAACGGGCCACCTGACACTGCTGTTCCACGCCCGTGAACAGGCCGCGTCCGTCGTGTTCAATGGACACAGATTTGCCATGTACCGGGGCAATATTGGCCAAAGTGCCTCCGAAGTACTCGATCAGCGCCTGATGGCCCAGACACACCCCCAGAATAGGTTTCTCCTTGCAAAAACGGGCAATGACTTCCATCATATTGCCTGCATTGCGCGGCACCGAGGGGCCAGGGGACAATACCAAAAGATCAAAATCCTCCTGCTCAAGGGTTTTTACAGGGGTGATATTTCGATAAACTTTGACGCTACACCCCAACTGCCGAAAAAAATCCACCAAGTTGTAGGTAAAAGAATCAAAATTGTCGAGCATCAATACTTTTTGGAGCATGGTTGGATAGGTAAATGGTAGCAGCTACTCATACATCGGGAGGTACTTCTTAAAAGCCTGCCGACAAGGTATTTGCCCTTTAATGCAAAGCCATACTAAACAATATTGAGAACTTTTTTATTTTGATAATTTCGGTAAAGTTTCGCTTGAGCGCTATGCTTTTGCATACGTCATTGCCATTGCCCGTACGTGCAACAATAAAAAGAGGCTCGCAGCCCTGAAACATACACATTTCTACTCCTCCTTTTACCTTTCCCAATTCCCTACCACGCACACGGTAATTTTGATCTGATCGGTAAAATCGGAATAATTTTTGCTGTTTAGAATAAAAAAAACAAATTGGGGCATACATAATCGTAATTCTAAAACGTTAATGTATCTCTAATTTGGGTAAAAAAATTGTCAGTTCACCAAAATGACGTACCTTTGACGTTAAATTGCCGTACTTATCACTATGTTTTCATTTTTCACAAAGAAGAAAAACGAACAGTCCGAGGTGCGCGATGAGCAAAAAAAGCGCTCTATTGACGACTTCGAGGCTGATGGCACTACTACGGTGCTCGACCCTGAGCGAATGGGGAAGATCGAAGGCGGCAAAGGCAAGAGTAAGCCGCTCTCCGAACTGCCGGACATTAAGTTCACGTTTGGCGGTACCATTCCGCAGTAATAATCCCTTTTTTACCCACCTTTCGTAAGGAAATTTTTTCCTGTTTATCGCAGCCTCTGGCCTTTGGTACATCGTACTGTCGGTCGCTGACGGTATGCTGCTGTGTGCTGAATGCTACTCGTCTGTCATGATTTTTTTGCGTAGGAGTATGGCAGAGGAATGGATTATCACGCAGGTATTTCCCTTTGAGATTTGTGCAGGGGGGGCATATCTGTATTCGAGATTCGCAAGTATTCTTTCCGATTTTTCTCCTCCCGGGAAATTCCCTTGGGGAAATCTGCTTATGCGCTATTTACAGGGCTTTCCATGATACCCCGTGCCATGAGACCCTGACCTGACAAATAACTGCCCATAATACACAGAGCAGCTGAGGGAAATGGCTGAACGAACGTATTCCACGCAATCATAGTATCCGAAAGCATAAACAGGAGCGATCCAATTACCAAAAACCTGTAAGCGCTGGCTGACACGCTGCCTTCGAGGTTAACCATATTGAGTGCCATAATAGTGAGTACAAGCCCGTAGAAGGCTACCGGAAAGCGCAGAACACAGGGCAAACCCGGCCACAGCAGATAGAGAAAACCTGCAAGAAAAACGGCGAAAGGCGCAATCCACATGGGATATTCCCTCAAAAATTCGAGCGTGGGTCGGAAGTTGCGTTGGGTAACGAAAATATACACTAAATGGGCCGCCAAAAAAGCGCCTAAGCCGGCGGCAAAATAGCCCGTACCTTTACCTATAAGCAGCATGTCGCCGATGGTAGAAAGCCCCAAACCTGCCAGCCAGCCATTGCGCAGGGATCGGGGAAGAGATGGTGTATTTTGCCAAAACCACCATGCCAGGGCAGGCATCAGCAGTGGCTTAGTAGAAACGCGCAGTAGTGGCCAGTCAAAAAAAAGAGCGGCAATGTGCAAAATTGCCAATAATAAAAAGATAAAGGGAGAAGAGGAACGCATAGGCGGTAATTTTCATGAAAAATAATAACAGAGAAAAACAGATGCGGCGGCGAGCAAGGCTGCAAAGGACGAAAAAAACACCTTGTTGTCAAAACAAATACTGAAAAAACACTCTTCGCCCGACACTAATCCGGTCAACGCTATTTTAATACCTGCTTCAAAGCTGCTAATCCGGCTTGATTCTCGGGTAGATAAAATGCCTCTGCGATATCCATCTTCTCGCGTTTACTCAGGTGGAAGCTCAGCGACGCTTCGCGCTGTTTGCGCACGGGCCGATAAGTGAAGCGCACAATTTCGACTTTGTTCTTGCCCAGCAGGTTACTCAACATAGACAGTTGCTGATCCTGCTCATAGTCCTGTACAATGACTACATTGTTCATGGAACCAACGGGATTAAGCAAGTGGCTGATCACGCCTTTGCGATCGCTTTGCGCAATTTCATTGATTTTTTCCCACGAGCGAATTTGTATAAATACCACTCCATCTGTATTTTCCAAAATCCAGTCGCGGAAAGTCTGCGCAAAACGCACCGCCAACCCGGAGCCGTAATTATCGCGTAACCCTGCATCCATCACTTCTACAGCAGGGGTGGTAGGCAGCCAGACATTCGGCAGCACCAAAGGATAAGTACAGTTCATGCGCAGGCCGGTCGAAAAGGAAAAACTGTCTGCCTGTTGGGATGCAAAAAAGCGCGAAAAGTCAACGCCATCAATTTCTGTTTGTCCACTCAGTCGCCCACCTGCATCGGGCTGCATCAGGTAAGAAAGTTTTTGGGGGCTGATGATGAGCCGACGGGCATCATTCAGGATGTAAGGAGACAGCAGCACCATCGGAACTTGTGCGCGACGTTCGGGACGGCGATAAGCCGACAAGGGGCGATTCAACAGGTTTCGGCAATTTTCGTTCAGCTGTCGTTCAAACAGATAGCCCTTGTCTTTTCTATAGCGAAAGCCCCCGCGTTCAAAAGTGGTCAGTGGGTAGTATAAATCACTGGAAATAGTGGCAAAAGCAATAGGATTGAGCAAGTCTTTGCCAAGGTCATCGAAATAAACGGGATCATGCTCGTCACGGATGTGGCCCAGCTGCCGTTGCCAGTAGAGTTCGCGCAGATAGGCCGCTCCCAACATGCCTCCTGAAGCGCCTGTCATGAGAACGGATTGACGCAGCAGCCTGCCTTTCAGAGCGCGGTCGCTTTCCTGTAAAGTCCGCATGACCCACAGGGCAGAGCGCAGACCGCCACCGCTCACACAGATAAAGATCATTTTGGGGCGCGGGCGTTCAGGTGTTCGGTTGCGGGCCAGCCAGTTGTCCAACAAGCGCAGGGTTTGTACGCGATCTTTGCGCAAAGTGTCGGGATGGCACAGTTTTTCTAATGCCTTATAACCGTATGGGGCTAATTTTTCTGCGCGGTAGTCCAAACCATATGCAGGATTGCGATAATTGAACCAGCCATATCCGGTAATAATATTAACACCGAGTAGCAGAACCACAAAAACAAAGGGACTCCAGTTGCGAAACCAAAAAGTGATGGCTCCGAACAGGGCCATGAGCATACTGGCAAAAATAAAGAAACTGGCTGCATAAGGAATGCGTGCCCAGCTGGTGTCCATAAAAAGCCCCAGCACCAACAGACAAACCAGCGCCATGCTCTGCACCACGACTGCATTCCAGTGGTTTTGCCGAAAAACCTGCTCAATGATATAAGAGGGATAGTGGGCCACGCTGCGTACTAAGCGCAGATGAAGGCGCTCGTTCAGGTAAGTATCCACGCGCCAGCGCGTCATCCCTGCACGAATTTCGCTGATAGTTGGCAGGCGTTGGTCGGGGGTCAGCAGCTTGCTACCCGGACGCGGAATGAACTTCAGGGGCCGCAAAAACGCGCCAATGTCTTTATTCGTAAAATACAGATAACCCGCAATGAGCAGCATCAGGGCAATGATGCCAAGGACAAATCCGCCGAGATGTATAACAATATCTGTGCGGGTAGTCAGTTCGTCGTGCCACTGAAACCATATATTGGCGGTCATCCAAATAAAAAAGAATGTCAGCGGCACAATGGCATTATTGATCGAGAACTTCGTAAATGGTGCTTCTAAGGTAGCTAAAAACGGAAAACGACCTGCACACAACAGATAGGTAGTTTGATTCCACACCATCACCAGCGCCCCAAAGGCCCCGCCGCTGATAAAAAAACTCCAAAAATTAACCTCCCCGCAATACTCGGGTGTAAGCAATAAATAGTGCAATCCAAAATACCGCCCGACCACACCCGTCGAAAACGCCGTCAGCGCTCCCCATATCAATAGCAATACCAAGTGACTGCGTATATGCAACAACAACAGCCTTAATGGAAATGAGTATAATATTTGTCGAAGTGTAGGCAATATTTAGGGATAGAAAATCGGGACCGAACAGGCACTGATTACTTTATGATGAGGCAATGATGTTGAATCATATTGCGCATTTCAGGCGAGCGTACTAAGCGCAAATAGGCATTTTGATTGTAGCGGGGATGTTGGGTTTCCGAAAGACCCTGATTGATTACAAAAGCCAGCCCTGTCCAACCTTTCATTTCCAGCACCATGCGCGCCACACAAGCGGACTGTTCAGGGGTTTGTTGGGGATGTTGCTGCTGCTCTGCCACTGTGGCCCGTGCCATGTAGGCTTCCATGGTGTTGCGCACAGGTTGTGCAAAATCCAGGCGATGGACGTGCGGATCGGCCGGCAGGTAGCGCAGTGTAAAAGCGTCATTATTTTGGAGCGGAAACCCGTTGGGCAACAGTACCGCCCCCGGGTTTTCCACCGGAACGCTGTCAGAAAGCACCTGGCCTGTATGCGTAGTGAACCGGTATACCATTTGTTGATGTGGAGCATCACCCGTTAAGGTGAGTTGTGCGACGGCTTCCTTACCCTCCAAAGAAAGGCGGGTCACATTTTTTTCATTCACGCCACTAATCCAGCTCAACTGAGTCTGCTTTTTAACGCGCTGTTGTGCGCCGTAGTATTTCAAAGCCACGAATATCAGCACCAGAAAAGCAATTAATCCGGCCACAAACCAACCTAAGTTTCGGCGAATTTGTCGGTCGTCGGCTTTTCGAATTTGGTTGCGCGGCGTATTGGCCGTTTTGTTGATCTGAAAATCATAAGTAAAATGACCGTCCTTGTGTTTTTCTATGCGCACCTCACACAGTTCCTCGTCAATGAAGAAGGTATAAGTGCGTGATTCCTTTACAGCAAAGTCTATTTGTATAACACGCAAATTGCAGTGGATGACCACATGGCCACTCTGCTCACCGTGATAAATGCCCACGCGGTACTTGCCGCCTTTATTGTCTAACCAAACCCAGCCTACTTGTGCCATTGTTGTTATTGATGAACAAGGATTGATGTGTGATGAGCAAGGAGCAATGCGTTGGGGTATTAAAAGGAGTACAGTGGCAGTACTTAATCAATACGCTCTGTTGTCCTTTTTTTCTATGTAATTCATAAAAGCCCGATTCACTACGCGGTTCCCGCCAGGGGTAGGATATTGCCCTGAAAAATACCAGTCGCCGCTGTGTTGCGGACAGGCAGTGTGCAGCCCTTCGAGGGTCTGGAAAATAATTTGCAACTCGGGTTTAATGCCTTTGGGACGCACAATGGCGGCAATCCTGCGGCTGATTTCCTCGTAGCCGAAATGTTCATATAGCGGGGCCACCTCGTTACGTATTTCTTCGACGGGTAAATGCTCGGCAGCACGACAGCGTTCGTAGACCTCTTCAAGCAGATGCCCCTTTTCATGGGCTTTCAACAGCTCGGTGAGGGCCTGAAAGGCCACAAAATCGCGCATTTTACTCATGTCTATACCATAGCAATCGGGATAGCGGATTTGAGGGGCCGAACTTAGAATAATGATTTTCTTAGGTTTCAGGCGGGCGGTAATACTCACAATGCTGTCGCGCAGGGTAGTACCCCGTACAATGGAGTCGTCTAAAAGCACCAAGGTGTCTTTTTGATCCTCCACCAGACCGTAAGTTACGTCGTACACATAACCCACCATGTCATTGCGTGCCTTCAGATCGGCAATGAAGGTACGCTGTTTTTCGTCCTTGTGTACCAATTTTTCGAAGCGCGGGCGTACAGCCAGAATACTGGCTAAGGCCTTCGGGTCAGAGGTGCCAATTTTCAGTATCTGCGCCTGCTTCCATCCATTTACTACCTTTTCCACACCCTCCATAAAGCCGTAATAGGCGGCTTCGGCCGTATTTGGAATATACGAAAACACAGTATGCTTCAGGTCGAACTGGACGGCTTCGAGGGCAGGGCGGGCGAGCAATTCGCCCAACTTCTTGCGCTCCTGATAAATTTCGCGGTCATTGCCACGGCTGAAGTAAATGCGCTCAAAAGAACAGGAACGACGCTCTTTGATATCCGTGAAAGGCAACTCCTCCACGCTGCCACTGTGCTTTACAATGAGGGCGTGGCCGGGTTGCAGTTCATTCACATGCATATAGCGAACATTAAAAACGGACTGAATAGCGGGGCGTTCGGAAGCAGCCACTACTACCTCGTCATCGGCATACCAATAGGCCGGTCGGATGCCATTGGGATCGCGAATAAGAAAGGCTTCGCCGTGGCCGAGAAGGCCACCGAGTACATAACCGCCATCGAATTTTTTAGTGGCACGGCGAAGCAGACGTTGTATGTCTAAATTATCAAAAATCAATTGATTGATGTCCTCATTGGAATGACCGTCGGGCTTGAACCAAGTGTGCAGGCGCTGCACTTCGTCGTCAAGGAAATGACCGATTTTCTCGAGAATAGTTACTGTGTCGCTGCGTTCTTTGGGATATTGACCAAGGTGTACGAGTTCCTCAAACAGCTCGTCCACGTTGGTCAGATTGAAATTCCCGGCCAGCAGCAAATTACGGGTAATCCAGTTGTTTTGCCGGTGAAAAGGATGCACGCGCTCAATGCTGTTGTCGCCGTGTGTCCCGTAGCGCAAGTGGCCCAGCAGTACTTCCCCCATATAGGGCATATTATCTTTGAGCCATTGCGGGTTGTTGCGTTGCTCAGGCGTGACGGCATTCAGCCGCTGCCAGATCATATCAAACAAGTCATTTAAATAATTGTGCGAACTGCTGCGTTTTCGGCTGATATAGCGGTTGCCCGGCTGTGGGTCGAGTTTTATGGTAGCTATACCAGCACCGTCCTGCCCCCGATTGCGCATTTTTTGCATCAGGCCCTGCATTTTCTGAATGCCATAAAAAGCGGTACCGTATTTTTGATGATAGTAAGCGAGGGGTTTACGCAGGCGTAACACTGCAATGCCGCATTCGTGTCGAATTGAGTCACTCATAGAATAGATGTTCAGAAGGAGGCGGGACAGAAAATATCTGCAAAGGTAAGCAGTAAAACCTGAAGCCACAACTGTTTCTAAAACGAAATATTGGTTGGTTTAGGTGTTTGATAGCAGAGTATTCAAAAATTAAATTTTACGGTAAAATTTTTCATTTCTGTAAAATGTTTTTTTCACTCGCTGTAAAAAGATGTACCTTTGCGCTTCCGACTAAATTTTATAAAACCTGTAGTTATGGCCCGTACAGACCTCGTTATGCCCAAGATGGGCGAAAGTATCATGGAAGCCACCATTTTGCGCTGGCTGAAGAAACCCGGCGATCGTATTGAATTGGATGAAGCAGTTTTGGAAATCGCCACCGACAAAGTAGACAGCGAAGTCCCTTCACCCGTGGCTGGCATCCTCACAGAAGTTCTGTACAGGGAAAACGATGTAGTGGCCATCAACAAAACCATCGCCATTATTGAAACAGACGTGGCAGCTGCGGGCAGCAGTGTTCCCCCGATAGCGGCTCCTGAAACTGTAGTAACAACAGAAGTTCCCTACGTTCCGCCAGTAACGACTTCTGTCGTAAGCGACAATTCCGTCAATGGCGATCGCTTTTATTCGCCTTTAGTACGCACTATCGCCAAAGAAGAAGGCATCGGTCGGGCCGAATTGGACAGCATCGTGGGCAGCGGTGCAGAGGGCCGGGTGAATAAAAAAGACATTCTGCAATATGTGGAAAATCGCAAAAAAGGCACTGCGCCTGCCAGCACTCCGGCGGTGCCGGCACCGGCAACCGTGACTACTCCTGTCCCTGCGCCGACAGCACCTGCCATTGCGCGGCCTTCCATCTCGACTGACGGGAACGTAGAGATCGTAGAAATGGATCGCATGCGCCGCCTGATTGCCGACCACATGGTGATGAGCAAGCAGACAAGCGCCCATGTGACTTCCTTTGTGGAGACCGATATGACCAATATAGTCAATTGGCGCAACCGCGTAAAGGAAGAATACAAGAAAAAATATGGCGAAAACATTACGTTTACGCCCATTTTCATAGAAGCCATTGCGCGTGCCATTCGCGACTTTCCCATGATTAACGTTTCGGTGGATGGTACAAAAATTATTGTACGCAAGGACATCAACATTGGTATGGCAGCAGCCCTGCCTACGGGCAACTTGATTGTACCGGTTATTAAAAATGCCGACCACCTCAACCTGGCAGGTCTGACCAAAATAGTCAATAGCCTAGCCAATCGGGCGCGTCAAAATCAATTAAAACCGGAAGAAATACAAGGTGGCACTTTCACCCTCACCAACGTGGGTACTTTCGGCAATGTGATGGGCACCCCCATCATCAATCAGCCACAGGTTGCCATCATGGCTGCCGGAGCCATTCGAAAAAAGCCCGCTGTATTGGAAACAGCATACGGAGATGTAATTGCGATTCGTCAATTAATGTTTCTTTCTCTTTCCTACGATCATCGTGTGGTGGACGGGATGTTGGGCGGCTCTTTCCTGCGCCGCGTAGCCGATTATCTGGAGCAATTCGACCCGGAGAGAAGCATTTAAACCACGACAACTGTCGTATCTGTTGAGGGCAACTTTTTCAGTCGCCTGACGTTTATAACTTACTGTTAAAATAATTTTTTGCTATGGTTTTTAACCGTTTGGTTTCTTATTTCGGGGCAGTTATTTGTGCGATCCTGCTGCCATGTGTGTCCAATGCCCAATGTGCCATGTGTAAAGCAGCTGCCGAAGCCAATCTCAAGACCGGGGGTACCGATCCCGCAGGTCTCAACAGCGGCATTTTATATATGCTGTTGATGCCTTATTTGATTGTTGCTTCCATTGGAATCTGGTGGTATATGAATCGCCGCAAGGAGGCTGTGGTGGATACACCATACACAGAGGATGAACTGGCGCGTTTAAATTAAACCTGTTTTATGAAAGCTTTTTATACGCTTTTTTTACTTTTTTGGGCTTTTACAGGTACTGCCCAAGAGGTGCAACTCAATGAGGATCCTGGTATTTCAAAATTGTACAGTGCCTGGTTGAACGATAACCGCACTAATCCCCGTATTTCGGGCTGGCGGGTACAAATCATGGCCAGCACTGACCGCCAGCAAATTGAGCAGGGCTACAACCAGTTTCGCCAACGCTACTCCGAAATTCCGGCTGCCTGGATACAGGAGAAACCTTATTATAAGCTTCGCGTCGGGGCTTTCCGCAGCCGACAGGAAGCCTTGGCCTTCATCGCCAATTTGCCTGACTACACGGGTGCCTATCCGGCTAAAGATTTGGCAATTCATCCGCGCGATTTTTTAGAGTGACGCAGAGAGGCAAACATTCTCTTTATGAATACTTTCAAACACTCTGTTATTTCACCGGATGGTTTGAAACCAAAACAATCATATACTCACAGGCGCGTCTCAAGAATCTTTGCAGCCAATTGTTGTGCCAAAGAAGGTGCCAGCAGCGCGCCTTTGCTGCCTAATCCATTCAGCATCCAGAGGCGCGGATGCAGCGGCGATTGCAGAATGAAAGGCCGTCGGTCTCCGGTGGTCGGTCGAATGGCCGCCAACGGCTGTTCGACCACATAGGGGACTTGTAAAACCGCATCCAATTGCGCCCGCAGTTCCTGTTGCCGTTGTGCGGTTGGCTGTGCGTCGCTAAACTGCCATTCAAAAGTGGCCCCACACCAAAAGCGCCCTGTTCCCACAGGCACCACGGCAATGTTTTTTTTCAAAATACTGTTGATTGCTGCTGCGTCCGAACAGTCAGGGCGGATAATACAGGCTTCTCCTTTGGCAATTTGCCACGGCAGGTCGGGGAACCAGGGATTGTCTTCTCCGGCGGCCCCCTCACAAAAAACAAGGTGGTCGTACGCTTCCGCCACGTCGCTTGTTTGTTCCCGGGGAAACGCCTCCGTCCAATATCCCGACTCTATGGCTTCAGACCGCAGTGTGTGCATCAATTGCATGAAGTCCACACGCGCAGCCTGTGGCATCCACCCATAATGGTGGGTACCGTGCAACAGGGAAGTCCAGGGGCCGGCATCCTGACGCAAGGTCAGCAGTGCGCCATATTCTTCTAAGGATTCGCGGGCGCACCAGTTATTCACTTCTTCGGTGCTGCCCAACAGGCGCACCAAAGGCATTTCGTACCAGAGCCGTATGCCATATTGTTGCTCAATGGCCTGATAAAGTTGTCTGGCCGCCGGAAAAAACACATCCCACATCCAGGTCTTGACATAGCGCTTGCCCGTGACCGGCACAATCAGCCCGGCTGCCACGGACGAGGAAGTGATGCCGACAGCAGGCAGGGGGCCGGTGCGGTCTGTGACCCACACTTCCGCTCCCCGCTGGCGCAGTGCCCAGGCCATCAGGCAGCCCGCCAATCCCTGACCAACCACCAATATGCGCATAAGAATACTGTTTTTTTCAAAATGCTGCAAAGGAACGCCGTTCAGGGCAGGATTCCAAAATTCGATGCGGGGAATAATTTTTGATGTATTCCGGGAAGGAACAAATCCCCCGTTTTCGCCATTTTTTCATTTTTTTTGCTCTAAGGAAACAAAATATTCTTCTTAAAAAACATTAAAATAAAAAAAATTAAATAAAATTTTGTTAAAGATTTGGGTTTTTCAAAAAAAAAGCTTTGGTTTGTGGCAAATTTAAAAAAAGGAGGTTCGCCATGACAAAACACATTTACATCTCTATCGTCTTTTTGGCCCTTTCTTTCACGTTGCATGCCCAAGCCGTCGGAAAAACCTTAACCAAATCTTTTAATCCCGATGGTAAGAGTAGTATTGTGCTGGAATTACCAGGAAATACCGATATTAAAACGTGGGATACGCCCACCATCAAAATTGAGTTCAACGTTGGCCTTGCTTCGGGCAATAGCGCCATGTTGAATGAACTGGCTAATGTAGGCCGCTATAATCTGGTAGCCAAAGCCAACGCAGAAAGCATATTGGTGCAAATGCCGAATATGCAAAAACAAGTGCGCGTCAAAGGCGAAGTACTCAAAGAAGTGCTGACCTTTACGGCTTATGTTCCGAAGAATATGAACGTGCAGACAGTGAATACCATAGTACTGCTGGCTGCTTCCACGCAATAGTTTGAGAGTACATTTTCCGATTTTTCGACACTACCCGGACTTAGTCTATTTGGATTCCGCTGCTACCACGCAAAAACCCGATTGTGTGATAGCAGCGGAAAATTTTTTTTATGAACAACAGTACGCTTCCGTGCATCGGGGCCTCTATCCCTTGGCAGCAGAGGCAACCGCCCTGTACGAGCAGTGCCGCAGCAAAATCGGGGCCTTCATTGGTGCCCAAAGTACCCGCGAAATTGTCCTGACAAGCGGCACCACGGCTTCCATCAATTTAGTGGCCCGGGGCTATGCCGCTGCGGTATTGCAGCCCGGCGATGTGATACTCGCGGGGGCATCCGAACACCATGCCAACTTAGTCCCCTGGCAGCAGATATGCCTGCGTACACAGGCCCGATTGAAAATCATTCCAATGGATGAACAGGGTATATTGGACAGGGCCGTTTTCGAGCAACTGCTCCGGACTTTCCCCGTTAAAATCGTCGCTGTGGCCCATATTTCCAATGTATTGGGTACTGTACATCCGGTGGCCGATCTGGTACGTGCTGCCCATGCGCACGGGGCCGTCGTGGTCGTGGACGCTGCACAAAGCGCGGGCCTCCATGCCATCCATGTCAGGGAATGGGGGGCGGACTTTGTTGCTTTTTCAGGACACAAGATGTTTGGCCCCACCGGTACCGGTGTGCTGTATGGCCAATCCGCTCTGTTGGAACAGATGGAGCCGCTTCTGTGGGGGGGCGAGATGGTCCGCAGTGTGGCCTACAACCAAAGTACCTTTGCCGAAGTGCCGCGCCGTTTTGAGGCAGGCACGCCCAACATAGCGGGTTTTGTGGGCCTTTCCGCCGCCATAGACTTTATAGCAGCCCTTGACCGCCCTTCGTGCCTGGCGCACATAGCGGACCTGAAAAAAGCCGCTGTGCAGCACCTAGAAACAATAGCCGGATTGAGGATTTTGGGCAATGCCCCCGAACAGGCCGGTATTCTTTCTTTTGTATTGGACAACGTACATCCGCATGACATTGCCACTCTGCTTGGCCGGCAAAATATTTGTGTCCGCGCCGGACACCACTGCGCCCAACCGGTCATGGATTTTTTCGGGGTGCCTGCCACCACACGCATTTCTTTCAGCATTTACAATACCGCAGAGGAGGTGAAGCGCCTGACAGATGCTTTGAGGCAGGCGCAGCAGTTTCTGGGTTTTTGATTTTGCCCGTGCCTTGTGGAGATACCGGGGTTTAAGAATGCCGTGTTCGCCATCTCCTCCGTGCAATCACTATTTTTTCCTGTACCCGTTGCCCGTTCAGGGTGTTCATTCCTCTCAGGTAATATATTCCTTCCGTAACTGTACGCAAGTACCGGGCCGGGGCTTTAACGGAAATGGAAAATAAAGAGACAAACGTATGGAAGAGGGCAAATCTCCCGAAAGTTTTCCACAGGGTGCCAGGTATTGCAATTTTTGTTTTAATTTTGCGGAAAATTAGAGCAGGCCATACCGCTCCTTACCGATTCAAGAATTAACAAACCCACACTGTGCCACAATTTTCGCATTTGCACTGTCATACCCAGTTTTCGTTGCTCGACGGAGCGGCGAGCATTCCCAATTTGTTTAAAAAAGCCAAAGCAGACGGCATGACGGGCGTGGCCATTACCGACCACGGGAATATGTTCGGGGTATTTCAGTTTGTGGCAGAAGCTGCCAAGCACGAGGGCGTGAAACCCATTGTGGGCTGCGAGTTTTATGTGGTGAAAGACCGCCACCGGCGCGTATTCACCAAAGAGGACAAGGACAAGCGTTACCACCAGCTGTTTTTGGCCAAAAATCCGGAGGGCTACAAAAACTTAGTGAAGTTGTGTTCCCTCGGTTACATCGAGGGCTTGTATGGGAAATACCCGCGCATTGACAAGGAACTTATCCTGCAATATCATCAGGGCCTGATTGCCACCACCTGTTGCATTGGCGCAATGGTGCCGCAAACCATTTTAAAGCAGGGCGCGGATGCTGCCCGCAAGGAGTTTGAGTGGTGGCTCGATCTTTTTGGAGAAGATTACTACATCGAATTGCAGCGCCACAATATGCGTGAACAGGACGAAGTAAATGCCGTGCTGTTGGAGTTCGCCCGCGAATACAACGTTAAGGTCATCTGCTCCAACGACTCGCACTATGTGGATCAGAAAGATGCCAATGCCCACGACATTTTGTTGTGCATCAACACCGGGGAAAAACAAAGCACCCCGGCCATCCGGGAGTTTGTGGAAGAAGGCACGGTGATGAAAGGGGGGCGTTTTGCGTTTTGGAACGACCAGTTTTACTTCAAGACGCAGGCAGAAATGGGCCAGCTGTTCCACGACCTGCCCCAGGCTTTGGACAATACCCAGGAAATCGTGGACAAGGTGCAGCCCCTGAAACTGAAACAGGATATTCTGTTGCCCAACTTCGTCATTCCACGGGAATTTGCCGATCAGGATGCCTATTTGCGCCACATCACTTATGAGGGCGCGAAGGAACGCTACAAAACCATTACCCCGGAGGTGGAGGAGCGCCTCAACTTTGAGCTGCACACCGTCAAAACCATGGGCTTTGCCGGTTACTTCCTCATCGTGTCCGACTTCATCAAGGCCGGGCGGGAATTGGGGGTGGTGGTAGGGCCGGGACGTGGCTCGGCAGCAGGCAGCGCGGTGGCCTACTGCATTGGCATCACCAACATTGATCCCATCAAGTACCATCTGCTGTTCGAGCGTTTCCTGAATCCCGACCGCAAGTCCATGCCCGATATTGATACGGATTTTGACGATGAGGGCCGCCAGAAAGTCATTGATTATGTAGTGGCTAAGTACGGCAAACAGCAGGTGGCAGCCATTGTTACCTACGGCACCATGGCCGCCAAAATGTCCATCAAAGACGTGGCCCGGGTGCTGGATTTGCCTTTGGACACGGCCAATGCGCTGGCCAAATTGGTGCCTGAAAAGCCCGGCATTTCCCTCAACCGCGTGCTGAAAGCGCCCCTGACCGGAGACGGGTCGCTCTCCGAAAAGGAGGCCCTGATTTCAGATGACATAGAAAACTGCAAGCGCCTGCGTGAATTTCTCGACTCCGACGGCACGCCCGAAAGCACGGTACTCAAGGAAGCCCTCATTTTGGAGGGTTCGGTGCGGGGTACGGGAGTCCACGCAGCCGGTATCATCATTGCGCCCAGAGACCTGACAGAAATTATTCCGGTGGCTACGGTCAAGGATTCCGATTTGCTGCTCACCCAGTTTGAAGGGTCGGTGATCGAAGAGGCGGGGGTCATCAAAATGGATTTTTTGGGCCTCAAGACGCTTACCATCCTGCGCGATGCGCTACGGCTGATTGAAGAAAACCACGGGGTCAGGATTGACATAGACACCATTCCCTTAGACGACCGCAAGACCTACGAGTTGTACCAGCGGGGGGAGACCAATGGCACCTTCCAGTTTGAAAGTGCAGGGATGCAAAAGTACCTGCGCGACCTCAAACCCGATAAATTCGACGACCTGATTGCCATGAATGCCCTGTACCGCCCGGGGCCTTTGGAATACATTCCCGATTTCATTGCACGCAAACACGGCCGGCAGACCGTTACCTACGACCTGCCTGCCATGGAAGAATATTTGCAGGAAACCTTCGGGATATGCGTTTACCAGGAGCAAATCATGTTGCTCTCCCAAAAATTAGCCGGGTTTTCGAAAGGGGACGCGGATGTGTTGCGCAAAGCAATGGGCAAAAAGCAAAAGGCCGTATTGGACAAGATGAAAGGGCAATTTGTAGCAGGGGCCGTGGCAAAAGGCCACCCTGCCAATAAGCTGGAAAAAATATGGACCGACTGGGAAGCCTTTGCTTCTTATGCGTTCAATAAGTCGCACTCCACGTGCTATGCTTTTGTGGCCTACCAGACGGCGTATCTGAAAGCGCATTATCCCAGCGAATACATGGCGGCAGTGCTGACCCACTCGCAGGGCAATATCGAAAAAACAACCTTCTTTTTGGAGGAATGCCGCCGCATGGGCCTCAACGTAAAAGGGCCGGATGTCAACGAATCGGGCGTTTATTTCAGCGTTAATAAAAAGGGAGAAATCCGCTACGGTATGGGCGGTGTGAAAGGGGTCGGGGAGGCCGCTGTGGAAAGTCTGATCCAGGAGCGCACAAAAGACGGGCCTTTCAAGAGCGTCTATGAGTTCATGCGCCGCCTCAACCTGCGCACCGTCAATAAAAAAGTCATGGAGAGCCTCGCGTTGGCCGGTGCCTTCGACAGCATGGGCGTAGCCCGCGCCGCTTTTTTCGCGGAAGCGGACAAAGACACGACTTTTATTGAGAAACTGCTGCGCTATGGTGCGGCCCATCAGGAAGACAAGGTGATGTCGGCCAACTCCCTTTTTGGCGATTTATCCAACACGGTCAGTATCCCGGAACCACCGGCTCCCAAAGTGCCGGAATGGAGTCTGATTTTCCGGTTGCAGAAAGAAAAAGACGTGGTGGGCATTTACCTAAGCGGTCACCCCTTGGACGATTACCGCTATGAATGGGAAAACTTTGCCACGCCTTTGGATAAATTGGAAAATGCGGCGGGCCGTCGCGTGTCTGTTGCAGGTTTTGTCAATAAAGCGGAACACCGCATCAGTCAGAAAGGGACCGGATGGGGGCGCTTTGCCATACAGGATTATACCGGTTCTTTGGAGATTACCATGTTTTCGGACAGTTACGCCAAATTCAAATCGTTTTTTGAAGAGGGTTCCTGCCTCTACATCACGGGCGAGTACAAACAGCGTTTCAACAGCGAAGAAATGGAATTTCGGGTGCAGGAGGCGCGTTTGCTGGAGGGCATCGGCGCGGAGAAAACACAGTCCATCACCCTGAAAATTCCCATAGAGCGCCTCTCTGCCGAACTGATCGGGGAGATAGACCGGCTCTGCGTATCGCACAAAGGCCGCCATACCCTGCGCATGGAACTCATAGACTACCAAAACAAGGATCGCCTGGCCTTCACGGCGCTGTCCAAAAAGGTGGCGGTGGGCAACGAGTTGATTGCTGCATTGGATGCGCTGGGTGTTGAATGCGGCGTGAATTGAGGGTTGCCGAACGAATCCAACGGCAAGTGCCCCATGGAGCGACCCATTGCGCAGCCCTCAAAACAAGACATTCATCCATACATCAATTATTGAAATTCATTTACGTTCTTTGCCGTGTAACTATTTGAAAATTAGTACATTAGCAGATTGACGATTTCGCACATTTCCCTATACTCATGATCACCATTTTGGCAGCCGGTGCACTGCTTAGTATTTTTCATGCCCTGATCCCCAGTCACTGGCTGCCCATCATTGCCCTCGGCAAGTCCGAAGGGTGGTCGGGTAAGAAAGTGCTTGGGGTGACGTTGGTCTCCGGAACAGCACACGTGCTGAGTACCATTTTGGCAGGCTTGGCTTTGGCGGCTGCCGGAGGTGCCCTTACGGAGCGTTTGCACGGCCTGACCCACTGGATCATGCCTGCCATTCTGATTGTCTGGGGTATTTATTACATCTATGCCCACTATTACCACCATCATTTTCACCTGCACCGACAGCGTTCGGATTGGGGCGTGGTGACTTCATTGGCCCTGTCCATGTTTTTTTCGCCCTGTTTGGAGATAGAAGCCTATTTTTTGACCGCCGGCGAATACGGCGCTTCATTTGTGTATGTGCTGGCTGCTGTCTATGGCTTAATCAGCATTGTGGGTATGGTGGTCTGGGTCTGGTTAGCCCAACACGGGCTGCATCGCCTCAACTGGCATCGCTGGGAACACAACGCCGGGATCATTACCGGGATCACTTTGGTGGTTTCCGGCATTATTTCCGGCATTTACCACTGAGCGGCCATAACTATTCAGCGGCCTTTTTTGAAAAAGGGACTAAAATCGTATCACTTTTGCTCCCTGTTGACTGAAGTTATATTTTTAAAAAAGACAGATAATTTTCCCGATGGATGGTTTCAAAAGAGGCGTTCTCGTACGCATCAAAAAAAGCAGCGGGTCGTTTTGATTTTCTTTTGGGATTCCATTTAAATTCGAACGCATGAAGTTGCCCTTCTGACTCTTCTACATAATCCAATTCCTGGCCCTGTTTGGTACGCCAAAAATACGTATTCGGAAATTTTTGAGCGGATTGCAGGGCTTTCAGTCGCTCGCTTAACAGAAAATTTTCCCACAAAGCACCTGTGTCATCACGGAATTCCGGCATTTGGAAATTGTTGATAATGGCATTCCGGATACCATTGTCATAGAAGTATATTTTCCTGCTTCGAGTCAGTTCCTGGCGCAGGTTTCGACTAAATGAGGAAAGCCGGAAGATAACAAAAGATTTTTCCAGCAAATCAAGGTATCGCTGTACGGTCAGTTGGTCACTGCCTGTTGTCTGCCCCAATTCATGATAGGACACTTCCTGCCCTGTCTGAAAAGCGAGGGCTTTGAGCAACTTTTCCAACAATTCGGGCTTTCTTATTTCGCGAAAAGTAAAAATGTCCTTGTACAGGTAACTTTTACTCAACTCACGCAGGGTGTTTGCTTCGCTGCCGGGATGACTGACTACCTCCGGATAGAAGCCATAAATTAAACGGTGTTCCAATAACCTTCTTTCGTGCGTTTCGTCGCGATAAGCCACCAATTCGCCCGTTGAAAACGGAAGCATCAGATACTCGAACTTTCGTCCGGTCAAGGGTTCGTTGATCTCGTTGGCTAAGTCGAGGGACGATGAGCCGGTAACAATCACCTGCACATTTGGTATTTTATCGGTGAATAACTTCAGGGTCAGACCAATGTTTTTGACGCGTTGCGCTTCGTCAATGAATACCAATTCAGCCCCTCCCACCTTAGACATCAGGGCTGTGGAGCTTACGTTGGTGAGGGCTGCACGGTCGTCAGGTTCATCACAATCTAAGAAGAGCGATTTTTTTCCTGCCACTTTGGCCAACTCCCGTAGCAATGTGGATTTGCCGGACTGGCGGGGTCCGATGATAATAATGGCCTTTTTTTGGCCAATTTTTTCCAGAACAATGGGAAGCAAAAAACGCGTGACCATACTTCAATCGTATTTTTTCTGATTATAATCCGCAAAAGTAATAACTTTTTCAGATTATAATCAGAAAAAGTCACCTTTTCGAACAGTGAGGCAGGCACTCGTTAACGCTTTTTTTAGTGTTTACACAGGCGTTCAGATGCTCAGAAATAAACAATATCATCAGACAGGATTTTAGGATTTAAAGAATTCCTCACCATTTGTCTGTTAATAACTCCATCTTGTCCATCCTGTAGAAATACGCACTTCCCCCTCGTCAGCAAAGGCATGGGATTTTTTGTATTATCCGCGAATTTTTCTGCAAGTAATGAAGACATCGCTTGTGACAAGTAATACCCGGAATTTCCTTAGAAACGAAAAAAATCCTATTTTTGCCCCCTCATCTAAAAACGGCCCTCATTCATGCGTTACTTGCTTTCTCTATGCTTTTTCGGGGTGTTAGCCTGCTGTCTTTCCGCACAAACCCCTGCGATTATCCCGCAACCTGTTGAAATAAAAAACCTGTCCGGGGCTTTTTCTTTGCTGCCTTCTACTTCAATAGGGGCTGGCAGCGCAGTCTCCAAAGCAGTAGCGGAAGAATTCGTCCGGCGCATTGAAAAAAGTAGCGGTTATCGCCCGCGTATCGGGAATAGCGGGCAGGTCGTTTTTACCATCAACAGCCGGGAAGACAACCGTTTGGGAAAGGAAGGATACACTCTCGAAGTAAATCCTAAATTGGTGCGCGTAACAGCCAACGACGCTGCGGGTCTTTTTTATGGCATGCAAACCCTGTTACAGTTGTTGCCACCCGAAATAGAAAGCAAAACCTTGGTCAGGCGGAAATCATGGACTATTCCGGCTGTGCAAATTACCGATTACCCACGCTTTGGCTGGCGCGGCCTGATGTTGGATGTCAGTCGGCACTTTTTCAGCAAAGAAGATGTGAAAGCGTATATAGACCGCATGGCCCGCTATAAGTACAATGTTTTTCACTGGCACCTGACCGACGACAACGGCTGGCGTATAGAAATCAAGTCACGCCCCCTGCTGACACAGGTGGGTGCCTGCCGGGTGCAGCGCTACGGAAAATTCGGGGGACATGCTGCCCCGCAAGCCAATGAGCCTGCCACCGATTGTGGATTTTATACGCAGGAGGACATACGGGAGATCATCGCTTATGCCGCCGAGCGCCACATTTCCATTTTGCCGGAAATAGACGTACCCGGACACAGCATGGCGGCATTGGCCGCCTATCCCGAACTTTCCTGTTCCAGGGACAAAAACATACGCGTCAGCCCCGGCCACAACTTTGCAGAATGGTACGACAATGGTACCTTCAAAATGTTGCAGGACAACACCCTCAATCCCTCCGACGAGAAAGTATATGCGTTCATGGATGATGTGTTAACGGAAGTAGCCGCTTTGTTTCCCTACCCATATATCCACATAGGCGGGGACGAGTGTTATCATGGCTACTGGGAAAAAGATGCTGATTGTCAGGCCCTGATGACCAAATTGGGCATCACCAACATGGTACAGCTGCAAAGTTATTTTATCAGCCGCGTAGAAAAAATAGTCCGCTCCAAAGGCAAAAAGTTGATTGGCTGGGACGAAATATTGGAGGGCGGCCTGGTGCCGGGTGCCACTGTGATGAGCTGGAGGGGAATTAAAGGGGCCGTAGAAGCGGCACACCTGGGGCATGAAGTCGTGATGACCTCCAACGACCACTTGTATATAGACCTGCTCCAGGGAGAGGAACTGGCAGAACCCGATGCTACCCGGTATAAACGTGTGCCTCTCAAAAAAATGTACGACTTCGATCCCGTTCCCGACGGCGTGGATGCCAAATACATCCTCGGCGGTCAGGCCAACCTCTGGACGGAAAAGATACCTACCTTGCGCCATGCCGAGTACATGACCTGGCCACGCGGCTGGGCCGCTGCCGAATTGTTTTGGTCACCCAAAAGTGTCAAAAACTGGGATGCGTTTGTGAACCGTATGGAACACCACTTTGAACGCTCCGATGCAGGCGACTTCAACTATGCCCGCAGTGCTTATGATGTGTTGGTGAAACCCACCGTCAAAGACGGCAAACTTGCAGTGGAAATGACTACCGAGGTAAACGGATTGGATATTTATTACACTACAGACGAAACCACGCCGGACCTGCATGCCACGCGCTATACCCGGCCCGTTGTAATACCCGAAGGCAATAGCGTAACGTTGCGCGTAGTCACCTACAAAAATGGAAAACCCGCCGGCAGGGTCATTAACTTTCCGGCAGAGGTGTTGAGAAAACGGGCAAAATGATCCACAGAACAGGATTTGAACCGATGAGGGCCATTTGTTGTTCTGGAAAACATGAAAAAAAAAGTAGTCCTCAGCGTTTCGGGTTCTTCCGGGGCACTTTATGCCAAAGTTCTGATGGATCGCCTGGCCACGCTGCGGAATCAATGGGAGGCCGTCGGTGTGGTACTTTCAGACAATGCGAAAGTGAATTGGGAATTGGAAGTCGGGCCGGTTGATTTTTCGGCCTATCCCTTCCGGTTTTACCAAAAAAACGATTTTTATGCCCCCTTTGCGTCCGGTTCCGCCCGCTACGATACCATGATTGTTTGCCCTTGTTCCATGGGGATGCTGGCGCGCATCGCTACCGGCATCAGCAACGACCTTTCCACCCGTGCTGCCGACGTGGTGCTCAAGGAGCGCCGCCGCCTGATTCTGTTGGTGCGCGAAACACCCCTCAGCCTTATTCATATCAACAATATGAAGGCGGTTACCGAAGCAGGCGGCATCATCTGTCCGGCCATCCCCGCTTTCTATGGGCAGCCCAAAACCATAGAAGCGCTCGTTTCTACGGTGACCGACCGGGTGCTGGATATGGCAGGATTTGAGATAGACACCTACCGCTGGGGAGAGAACCCCCTTGCACAGGAGCAGGATTAGGGCTACCTTTGCATTTGAATAGACCATTCGTCCTATAGATGCCTGCTACCTTGCCTGATATAAAAAGTCCATCCACCGACACCGTGTTCGTCCTTTTTGAAGACCTCGGCCTGACCCCCTATCAGGACGCATGGGAGTATCAGACCCTGAAACACAAGGCGCTCGTCGAGCATAAATTACAGAACAGACACGTACCGGCCGGTACGTATCCGCAAAGGCACACCCTGATTTTTACAGAACACCATCCCGTCTTTACCCTCGGTAAAAGCGGGTCCATGGACCATCTGCTGTTGTCGGAAGAACAATTGACGGCACGCGGTATTCAGTTTTTCCCCATTAATCGCGGTGGCGACATCACTTTTCACGGGCCGGGGCAGATCGTTGGTTATCCCATTCTTGATCTGGACTGTTTTTTCACGGATGTGCATAAGTATGTGCGTTTTTTGGAAGAAGCCGTTATTCGCACCTTAGCGCATTACGGAGTGGAAGGGTATCGGGTAGAGGGATACACCGGGGTATGGGTCAAAGGCCCCCCGCGCAGTGGAAAGATAGATCTCAATTCCGAAAAACAGCGCAAAATTTGCGCCATCGGGGTACACTTGAGCAGATGGGTGACCCTGCACGGATGGGCGTTTAATATCAACACCGACCTGTCTTATTTCGATTACATTGTCCCCTGTGGCATTGCCGAAGGCGACAAAACGGTCACTTCTTTGCAACGGGAATTGGGCCATGCGGTGGACACAGAAGCAGTTAAACAGCACTTAAAAGGCCATTTTGCTGATCTTTTTCAATGCCGTTTTGTTTAACCTCTTTTACATCCTTCTACTTACTCTTCGCATTCGGCTTATGAAATACTTTTTCATCTTACTCGTACAGGCAGGCTTCCTGTTGCCTTTGTCAGCCCAATCTGTCCTTTCTGTGTTTCCTGACACGGCTTACATTGCCAATCCCCCTTCTTCTTTCGACAACCCCGCCAAAGCCGAAGTGGTCAACACCGGCAATTCGACCATTACCCTGCAATGGCGGCGCTTTGGCATAGAAGTGCCTGCCGGTATTTATACGCAGGTATGCGACCCGGGCAGCTGCTGGCCTGCCAGTGTCAACGCTTTCTCTTTTGAACTACCCGCTGGCGACACGGCCAATATGGACATGCACTTCGTCAATGAGAACGGCCTTGCAGTACCGCCCTTCGCTCAGGCCCGCATAAAGGTCTGGGTGGACGGCAATCCGGCGGATTCTGCCATTATTCTGTACCGCTATACCACCCAATCGGTATCTGCCACTCAGGTGGAACTGCCCGACCTGACGATTTCGCCTAACCCCGGAGCTGACTTTTTCATATTGAAAAATACAGAGGAATCTGCCACGCTGACTGTCTTTCAGGCGGACGGAAAAATATTAAAACACGGGGAAGTGGTTGATGGTCAACGCTTTAATGCGGCAGGGCTGCCGGAAGCATCGTATCAAATAGTATTAAAAGATCGAAACGGACGCATACTGCGCGTTCTCAACTGGCAAAAACGATAGTCCCTGCCCATTGATCTGTGGTACAGGAAACCGAATGCATCAGATATTCCAGGCATCCGCATCTTCCAAAGGATTGACCTTGATGTTGCGCCTGGTGGCTAAACGTTGTTTTTGTCGTTCAATGACCAAGCGCGCCAGCCCGATGTGGGCAGGTTCCGGGGCATCCGGGGCCAGTACCGGGAGGATTCTTTTTTCCAAAACATCTAACCGATACAACAGGCTCATCAAAAATTCCGGCTCGATTTCCAGCATCTCTGCAATGCGTTCGGAAAGCACCGAGAGCAAAAGAGCTTCGGATTCAGGGGCCTCCGACAGTTTTAAGTCGAAAGGCTGTGCCACTAAGGCCGTCGTTTCGGTGAGGTCGCTGGTTGTCATGCTACTGCATTTTCAGACAAAGGTACGGACCTTTTCAACAGGAATTTGGAGACTGCCCAAAATTTATCTCTTAAAATAAACTTGAAGTTGCATTTAGGCGTTCATCAACTCTTCGAAACATTAATACACCCCATGTCAATTTTACACCTGTCAAAACCCGACCGCTCCTTAAAAGGCACCTTGCAATTAGATGGGTCCAAGAGCATCAGCAACCGCGCCCTCATCATGCAGGCTTTGGCGAGCAGGCAGGACATGGAATTGCAAGGGCTTTCTACCTCTAAAGATACAGGAACTTTGCAACGCCTGCTGCAACAGGCGGAAGGGGTTTTCCATGCCGGGGATGCCGGCACCACTTTCCGCTTTATGGCCGCTTATCTGGCGTTACAACCCGACACACAGGTCCTGGATGGCTCCGAACGCATGCGCCAGCGTCCAACAGGCGGTTTAGCAGAAGCACTGCGCGGGTTAGGTGCCGATATAACATTTTTGCAAAATGAAGGCTACCCGCCCCTGCGTATCGGTACCATACAGGACAAAGCAGACGGATTACCGGCCCGCATTGCCATAGCAGGCAATACCAGTAGCCAGTTTCTGTCCGCCTTGTTGCTGATTGGCCCCTGTCTCTCTGGCGGCTTAGTGCTGTCGCCTGTCGGAACCCTTGTTTCGCGTCCATACTTAGAAATGACCATGAGCATGATGCGCACTTTCGGGGTGCAGGTACACTGGGAAGGCGGTAATATAGTGGTGGCTCCCGGCCAATACAGGGTGCCAACAGATTATCGCATCGAAGCAGACTGGTCAGCCGCTTCTTATTGGTATGCGATGGCTGTTTTCGCCGATCAGGTAGAATTGAGACTGAAAGGATTGCAGGCACACAGCATACAGGGCGATGCCGTACTGGCGGCGATGATGCAAAAGTTTGGCATTCATACCACGTTCGAGCAAGACGGCATCCTGCTGACCAAAACCCAAAAAAACCCGGCGGGATTCCAATGGAATTTCTTGGAATGCCCCGACTTGGCGCAGACCCTGGCGGTGGTATGCGCAGGTACGGGTACTGCCGGATTGATGAGTGACTTAGATACCCTTGCTCTGAAAGAAACCGACCGCATTGCTGCTTTAAAACAGGAGCTGAAAAAAACAGGCGTTTCTTTTGCAAAACTTCCCGGCAGAATGCACCAAAAATCAGCGCCCGACTCTACCTTTTATTTGGTGGAGGGAAAAGCAGCGTGGACCGAAACACCGCGTTTTTCCACGTACAACGACCACCGCATGGCCATGTCTTTTGCGCCCCTCGCCTTCTTGGGAGATATTGAAATAGAACACCCCGAAGTAGTGAATAAATCCTACCCCCAATTCTGGGAGCATTTAGAAAAGACAGGATTTCAATTGAGTACGACTTCCACTCGATAGCCTGCTTTGCGCAGCAGGGCAATAACACCCTCTCCGCCTCCTAAGTGTCCGGCACCTACCGCAAACATGGTGGGCTTTTCCCGCATCATGCGGCTCATTACCGGAATCCAGTTGTGGTTGCGCTGGTTGAGCAGCACATCTTCATAATTGGCCATGCCGCTTTCCTCTGAAGCGATCATGTGCTGCATGGCCTGTATATTTTGTGTGCGATAGAGTTCCAGCATCTTTTCCAATTCGCTTTTGCCATCGGCTTCGGCAGTATCAGAACGCAGGGTTTGTACCAGCATTTTTGCCTGCACTTCGTACGGAATGCTGTCAAAAATAGACATTTGATAGGCCATAGTCTCCAATCCATCCGATTCTATGCGCCGTTTGCGGGCCGCCTGATACAGCTCCATTTCTACGGAAGTCATGCGTTTGGCATCGGTGGCGGCTCCTTCTCCGTTGTCCATCAACATCATCATCACAAACATGGGCTTCAGGCGTTCCACCATGCCTCCCGGCAATCCACGGTCTTTTATTTTTTCTTTCACAAAAACGTATTCCTCCTGCGATAATAGGTCTTTCAGCTGCTTACCGCCTTTCATAAAGGCTTTGGTGACCAATCCCAATTGGGAAAAAATATTGGTCATTTCTTTCATGTCTATTTCAAAGGCCACGCGCTCTATGCGCTCCAGTGCGGCGCGGGCCGATTCCGGCATGGCATATTCCGACTTGGGGATCATGTGAATGGTTCCGTATAAATAGGAAGGTTTCTTAATGCCGTTGCCGCTGATTTTCCAGAAAATAGATTGCTCCACAGGAACAATGTCTTCCGGGCGATATACGACTTTTTCCGGTGTTCGGCAGGCGGTGATCCAGGACAGAACAGCGAAAAACAACCAAAAGGATTTTTGCATAAAACTAAAGAAAAGTATTGAATGGTGATGCCGTAGGGTTACTGATGAGACACAGCCTCCTGCTTTCTGAGAGATACGGCATTGATTTTTTGTCCTGCCAGCCTTCCCAATCTCAATCCTTCCTCGCAGTCCATCCGGAAATGGACTCCGAGTGCTAAACGCGAAAGTGCGTTTTCATGTGCCATGTCCTCAAAAGAAGCATAAGACCGGGGTTGCCCCTGAAATTCTGTGCGTCCTTCGTGCGTGCGGTCGGTCAGGGCAAAATGCGGCCCCAATAAATCCTCCAGTACGGTGGCTGCCGCAGCCCCGCAAGCCGCGTGGCCCGAAGGGTAGGCAGGGAAATTGGGCGAAGGATGGAGCGGCTGCCAGGCAGGGCTTATATTGCGTTGAATATAGGTTTCGGGGCGTTCCAACTGATATTTGTATTTTTCTTTCCAGCACAACACACCTGCATCATGCAGGGCAATGCCTGTTTTGAGATATATTTCAAGGAGTTTTGGAAAATCGGGCTGCGCTTTATCAATGGCCTGCCAGGTGATAGATACCCACCTGCCAGACGGCGACACCGTAAATTCCGGCAGGTCATCGCTCCAAAATTCGGCAATCCAGTGATTTTCTTTGGAAAGATGCTGCGAGGTGGTAAAAACTTCCATCGCTTCGGTGTAAAAAGGCGAGCCGGGTTTTTCGTCGAAGGGAATAGGCGGTCTTGCATTCAGATCTGAGGGAGCCACCATGAAAGTGCGTACTTCTCCCCAGTGGGGCAACAAAGCAGGCTTCGAATTGCTATTGGCTGGTTTCCAACAACCCGTGCAATTGTCGGGTACAAAATTGCGGTCGTAATTGTACATACAGGCATCGTGTCCAAGGGTGTCTGTCTGCGACCATTTCCACACGGCATCGGCTACGGACATGCCAAAAGCAGCGGACTGACTGTAATGCTCAGGGAACTTTCTTTCTATAACTGTGCGTAGTTCTGCCTCTGTTTCTTCTATCTTTTGAAGGAAAGGTACAGGGGCAGCAGCAAAACTATGACGAATGATGGTGGCGTAAGTTGCATTCAGGGCAGCCGGTAAAACCAATTCCCGCGTATTTTCGGGCAGGGTCATGGCGGCTGTTTCCTCCAAAAAACTATGCACGGGGCTGAGTTCAGGAACAAATGGTTGAGCCGTACTGTAAGCAGCCAGGGCAATATAGGCAAAAGTGCGGGCACTCACCGGAGGCCGATAACCGGGAGTGTGCTGTTCCAGTTCTAAAATCAGGCGATACCACTTTTGCACCACTGTCGTAGCCAGACAGCGATCAGGGGCCTCTTTAACGGAAGATGTCTGACAGGCATAAACTCCGGCTGTCAGTAAAGAAATAATACATATATATTTTATCAATAATACAAAGTGCCTCATTGAATCGATCTTTTTAGTAAAATGACAGGAGTGCTAAAATTCAAGTTGCATGGTAGTACCCTGCCCCTTGGCAGTAACTACATTCAGAACGACCCGGTGCAGTCGCAAAATGCTGTCCACCAGCGATAAACCTATACCCGATCCCCGTACCTGGGCCGTTTGTTGACTGCGGTAGAAAGGCTGAAAAATCAATTGCAGGTCTTTTTCCGGAATGCCGGGGCCAAAATCCGTTATTTGCACCCGGTGCTTACCAGCAGAATCGAAGAAAATGCGCACTTCTACGCGGTGATCCGGCGAAAATTTGCATCCATTGTCCAGCAGATTCAGCAAGGCCAGGCGCAGCAGGGGTTCATTGGCTCGCACACACAGTTGATCTTCTGTTTCCGGCTCTCCCATGATGTCGAAAGAAATGTGGTAGGAGGGATGGCGCTTCAACAAAGCCGCCCGACTTTGCAGCATGAGTTCATCCAACCGAACCCGCTCAAACAACAATTGCGATCCTTCTGTATGCAGTCTGGCCAATTGCAGTAGTTTCTCGGATGTTTCCCCCAAATCCCGGGTATCTTCCAACACCGACTCTAAGGTAGTGCGATATTCCTCATTGGTACGGGTTTTAGCCAAAGTGACTTCCAATTGAGCAATAATCACGGAAAGGGGATTTTTTAATTCATGCGACACATTGGAAATGAATGCCTTTTGCATGTTAAACGCAAACTGAATTCGATCCAGCAGCCGATTGAAAGTCAAAGAAATGCGGCTTATTTCGTCGTGGCTGTCCGGCGTATTCAGGCGGGCACTTAAATCGGAAGGCAATATCTTGTCCACCTGATCTATAATGGAAGAAACTGGAGAAAGGGCTTGGCCTGCATAGAAAAAACCGCCCACTGCCACAATGGTAATTGCAATGAAAAAGGCGATAATCAAAATGTTGCGCAGCTCCAGCAAATCGGTCAGGTCAAATTCCCCTTCTGCCGACACTAAATATTCCCGTCGGTCATAACCGAGGCGGCGCAAACCCAAACGGTGCTTGCCGTCGGAAAACATGCGGCATTCCTCCCCTGTTTTCAGCAGCATCAGTTCTTTGGGTTGAATGGGATCTGCCCCCGGATTAAAAGAAAAAATCCTGTTGGAGCCGTCAGCAGTATAAATTACAATGTTTTCTTTAAAGGGCAGGGTCTGGGGCCTTTCCAAAAGTGCTTGCCCGTTCTTTGCCCGAATGGCCAGCGTGTCGCGCAGAATCATCTCGGAGGTCATCAGGGCCTTCGACCGCAAATTGGCATAGAATTCATTTTCCGTCATTTGGCGGAACTGAAAATAAATGAAATACAGCACCAATAGCAGGATGCCTGCTACAATGGCTATAAACTGAACGGTCAGTCTCGATCTGATCTGCATAATCCCTGTGTGCCTTTACTCTTTGAGTCTCAATTTTTTTTCTAAGGCAGTTACGATTTTTTCTAATTCCGGCAGGCGCTTGAACACTGCATACGACCGGATAAAGTCTTTGTAACCAATGGCCGGCGATCCAAATAAAGCCGTCCCTTCTTTTTCTATATTAGAGGCAATGCCGCTTTGCGCCTGAATGGCCGTGCCGTCGGCAATGCGTACATGGCCTGCAATGCCCGCCTGCCCGCCAATCCGGTTGCGTTCGCCAATACGTGCACTGCCCGCTATACCCGCCTGAGCAGCAATGGCCGTGTGTTTGCCGACCTCCACGTTGTGAGCGATATGTATCAGGTTGTCCAATTTGACCCCCTGACGAATCACCGTGTGTCCTAAGGTAGCCCGGTCTATACATACACCGGCTCCAATCTCCACATCGTTCTCCACAATGACCGTGCCGACTTGTGGTACTTTCTCCCAGGAGCCATCTGATTGCGGTAAATAACCAAATCCGTCCGAACCAATAACAGCATTGGCGTGAATAGTAACATTGTCGCCAATCACACAGTCGTAATGAATCCGCACACCGGGGTAAATACGAACATTGTTACCAATCCGCACTTTCCTGCCAATGTAAACCTGCGGATAAATAACACAATTGTTGCCAATATGCACCTCTGCTTCCACCACCGAAAATGCTCCGATTGTAGAACCCGCTCCTACTTTTGCACTCTGGTCTATATAGGCATATTCCGGACTGGTGGAAGCGGTAGAAGTGCGGGCATTGTCGAAGGTTTGCAACAAAATTGAAAGACTTTCGCGTACGTTTCTGACACGCACCAAAGTAGGAACAACTGGCTTTTTGGGGACAAAAATGTCGCTAACCAGCAGAATAGAAGCCTGGGTAGTATAAGCATAGTGCTCATATTTTGGATTATCCAAAAAGGTAAAGTCCCCCGGTCCGGCTTCCTCTATTTTAGCAGGTTGATGCACGGTGGCAAGGGAATCCCCCTCTAAGGTTGCATCGAGCATAGATGCTATTTGCGCGGCGGTCACAGTCATGCCAGAGATGGGTAAATTAAAATTCCCGCAAAGGTAGTGAAATTGCTTCAATTTGCTAACTTTGCCGGTCTTTTAAAACATAACGTTATGCAGCGTCGTCGTTTCTTACAGTTGTCCGGCTTTGCCAGTTCTGTTTTCATTCTGGGATTTCGCCAAAGTGCGTTGGCAGGTTTAGAGGCGGTTGCCGCCCCTGCCGAAGCCGCCTCTTTCGACTTTACCCCATTCATTGGCATAGATGCATCGGGCAGGATCACCATCGTAAATACCCGCCCGGATATTGGACAGGGTACCTGGCAATCGGTACCCGGCATCATTGCCGACGAATTGGAAGTGGCACTCGAGCAGGTCAACATCCTCCCTTCGGATGGTCAAAAACGATTCGGGCCTGACCAATTTGCCGGAGGCAGCATGTCTATTCGCAGCAGCTTCGAAGCGTTGCGCAATCTGGGGGCTGCGGCCCGCGAAATGCTGACGACCGCTGCGGCCCGACAATGGCAGGTGCCGGAAGCTGAATGCTATGCAGAAAACGCCCATATCATTCACCGGCCCACCGGCAAAAAAAGTCCCTACGGCGATCTGGCGGCTGCGGCTGCGGCTTTGAAAATACCTGAAAGCCCCCGCCTGAAGCTGCCTGAAGATTTCAAAATCATTGGAAAATCCTACCCGCGCCCCGATGTACCCCTGAAGGTGAATGGTCAGGCTGTATACGGCATAGATGTGGAAGTACCCGGCATGTTATACGCCACGATAGAACACTGTCCGATATTTGGCGGTGTTCTGAAAGGCTATGATATGACCGAAACCCGAAACACCCAGGGGGTATTACACGTATTTCCGGTGGATCGGGTGATAGGTATTTACAAAAGTACGGGTGTGGCAGTGGTGGCTTCCAATTATTGGGCGGCCCTAAAAGGACGAAAAGCGCTGAAAACAACCTGGGATTATCAGGGGCGGGACAAATTCAACTCCGAGGATTATACCGCCGAATTGCGCCGTTTGGCATCCACAGAAGGCATCGAGGAAAAGAGCAAGGGCAATTTTGTGGAGGCCCTGCACAGCGCTGCCACTCAGTTGGAAGCTCTTTACGAAACCCCCTTAGTCAGCCATTCGCCTCTCGAACCCATGAATTGTACCGCCTGGTGGAAGCCTGATAATCGCTTAGAAATATGGGCTTCCACGCAGGTACCCGGCGATGTAGTCAGCGATTTCGCCCGCGACTATGGTATTCCTCCGGAGAATATTACCGTACACGTCACATTTAGTGGCGGCGGCTTCGGGCGGCGGCTTTTTAATGACGTGATTGTGGAAGCAGTCAATCTTTCTAAGTTTCTACAAAAACCGGTGAAACTGATCTGGACCCGCGAAGACGATACCCAACTCGGGCCTTTCCGCCCCATGACTTTTTCGGCACTTAAAGCGGGCCTGGATACCGCTGGCCACCCGGTTGCTTTTCAACATAAGGTCATCTCTCCTTCCATAGATGCTGCTTTGCGCAAAGATTACGACCGCACAAAGCCCGACGAGACCATGATGGAGGCCATCAGCAGTCAGGAGTATGACATACCGAATGTGCAAAACCGCTATGTTTTTGCCGATTTTCACATCCCGCTGGGTTACTGGCGCGCTGTAACCAGTACCACACTGGCCTTTGCCCACGAGTGCTTTATAGACGAACTGGCAGACAAAGCAGGAATAAATCCTTTAGATTATCGCCTTTCGATGCTCGCTACGCAAAGTGACACCGCCCGCCTGTTGCGCAAACTCCGTGAAGTGTCCAACTGGGATGCCCCCCTCCCCAAAGGCCACGGCAAAGGAATGGCCCAATGGGTGTTTTTTGCAGGCCACAGTGCACAGGCCGTAGAAGTGGCGGTTCAGGCCGATGGTTCTGTGAAGATAGAGCAAGTTTGGGCCGTGATAGATATGGGTACCGTTGTTAACCCCGATACTGTAAAAGCACAGGTAGAGGGGGCTGTGGTGATGGCCATTACCGCAGCCACTAAAAACGGCATCACTGTTTCGGAAGGGCGGGTAGTGCAAAGTAATTTTCACGACAATCCCCTCCTGCGTCTGGCCGAAACACCTCCTATTGAAGTTCATATCCTCGCAGAAGGCGGCCCCGTCATCAAAGGTGCCGGGGAACCCGGACTGCCGCCTCTGGCACCTGCTTTAGCCAATGCCATTTTTAGAGCAACCGGCAAACGCCATCGGAAGATGCCTTTTGATTTGTAAAATGGTGCAGCACCCGGACTTTATATGTTGCACTATTCGGGTACTAAATAGTTACCTAATTTTCTATAAAAATCAGAGTACGAGCACCTTCAAAAAAATGCCCAACAATGTCAGCACTATAAAAGTGTGCATCAGCCCTTCGATAAAGCGCTGATGGGGCGTGCGTTCAATATGCGGACCTTTCATAATTGTTAATTATTAATGGTTAATTGTCAGAGCCTTAGAGTGCGTGAAAAACAGAGTACAAAGGTATGGGTTTTTAGTGTTTTTGAAGGCATTTTTAAAGGCATTTTTGAAGAAAAGGCACAGAAAATCGCCGGATAACAAGCGTATCCAAATGGTAAAAGATAAAACGTGCATCCCCGGCGGTAGGCAATTGGTGTGCCGCCTGTTGAATTTGTTCCAATAACAGGGTGTCGGTACATTCCAAGCGAATGCGATCGCCCGGCAACAAATAGTGACCTGCCCGAAAAGTGCCTTTCTGTACGCGGTACCAGCGCCCAGGGGCGCTTGTTTCGCGCACAATGCAACTATCCCCCTCCTCCGGCCACACAGGCTCCGGGAGAATTTTCCAAAATTCGCCCTCCCGGAAGACCAATCCCCAGGAAAAAAGCGGCAGTGCCACATCCAAAGGGAGGGGATAGGAAGACCGGCGGGGTTGCAGGTAGGCCGCTGCATCTTGTGGATCGTAAATGGAGTTGATTGTGGCCGTGTCAGCTATATTGCCCGTGTTGTACAGCATCAATACGCCACGTTCCACGGGAGGAACGCCTGTCTCTTTCGGAAACTTGAACTGGTGCAATCGCACGGTGGCACTGATGCGTGTTTCGCGGGGCAACAAAGGGCGTATATTTTTCAAAAATCGAAAAAAGGCAGCACGGGTACTGCCCGTCCAGTCGCAGTCGAACTGTATCTCGCAAAAAGGCAAACAGGCGGGCGGGAAGCGGCGGCCATTGGCAGCGAGGGAAGCGGCTGTTTTTTCTGCCAGTGTGCTGATTTCTTTTTCGGAAATATTTTGAAAAACACTGTTGGTGATAAAAACCACCGGGATGATCTGTTTCCCGGAAAGGCCCGTCGTGTCCTCCACCTCCAAAAGGCTGTAGGGTACAATTTGTCGCGATTCCGGGTCGCGGGCAATGTCTAAAAATTTGATATATAAAGTGTTACAATGCACACGGTCTAAAAAAGCACGTTCCGGTGGTGCCATATTCAGTGTGGTTTTCCAATAATAAAAAGCGGGAATTGGCGGTTTTTTGTTTTCTTTGCAGCCCGAAAACAGCAGGCATCCTGCCAGAAAACAGCACAGGGTATTTTTTGAAAATAATTGCCCCCTTGGGGTGTCCCTGTTTTTATGACAACCATGGTAAAATACGAAGAATCCCATATTAAATTGTTGTTAGACGCAGCGGTGGACCGCTACAACTGCCCTGCTTTTATCGAAAAAGACCCCATTTCCATTCCGCACCGCTTCGAACGCCTGCAAGACCGCGAAATTATGGGGTTTTGGACGGCGACCCTGGCCTGGGGCCAACGAAAGTCCATTATTCAGAGTGCAGAACGCCTGATTGCCCTTATGGACGATGCCCCTTTCGATTTTATTTTACACCACGAAGAAAAAGACCGCGCTGCCTTCTTAGATTTCAAACACCGAACGTTTCAGCCCACCGACACCCTGTGGTTTTTGACGTTTTTTCAGGACTACTACCGGCAAAATGCCTCCTTAGAAACCGCTTTTACCAGGCACTTGGACGCAGACGCACCCGATGTGGAACCTGCGCTGATTGGTTTTCACCGGCAGTTTTTCGATCATCCCGATGCACCGGGACGCACCCGCAAGCATGTGGCCACTCCCGAACGCGGCTCCACCTGCAAGCGGCTGAACATGTTTCTGCGCTGGATGGTGCGCAGCGATGCGCAGGGCGTGGATTTCGGACAGTGGCACCACATTCGGCCTGCCCAGTTGTTCATTCCATTAGACGTACACGTGGAGCGGGTGGCGCGCCGCCTGGGCCTTTTGCAGCGCCCGCAAACCGATTGGCAGGCGGTACAGGAACTTACCCGCCGGTTGCGGTCTTTTGACGAAACCGACCCTGTTAAGTATGATTTTGCGCTTTTTGGAATGAGTATAGAAGAAAAAGAGCGAAAAAAGCTACCCCTGTTCGACTAAAAAGAGGGATGATTTTTAATCCGGTTTTATGCCTTCGCTATTATTCTTAAAATCGCATTAATTTTTTTCAGGCGCTGCACACGGCGATTTTATTGCACGATTTTTGCTGGGTAATTTGACTGTCACCTTTGGTGCATCCCACTGCTGTTGGACAGCATGTATTTGTGTTTCAAAAGCACTTTTTAATCCATCTTCATGTAAGGTTCACTACAATGTACATTGTCTATGCAACTTTTTCGACACTCAAAGTTCATTTCTCTGGCGCTACTCCTTTCAGTCGCCTTTTTCGATGCCTGCCGCAATGCTGAGCCTCCCGTCGGTCCTGTAAAGGACGCACATGCTTACAACAGCAAGGTGTATACCACTTGGAATCACATATTTATGGACGCAGACCGCTACGCAAAGGGTTATCGGCCCGGCCCCGCGCCCCGCGCACTGGGGTATGCAGGTTTTGCCGCTTACGAATCTGTGGTTAGCGCTATACCTGAAAATCGCTCGTTGGCCTACCAATATGCTGGGCTGGATATTCCCCAGCCGGAGGGAGATGCCGAATACCACTGGCCCGCAGTGGTGAATGCGGTTTATGCCTACATGATGCCCCGTTTTTTCACGCACATGGAGACAGAATACGCCCAGCTCTATCAGGAAATTGCCAATACCCACGACCGTTTGCATAAAGAGTTTTCTGTCGAAACCAGCCCGGAGGTCATGGAGCGTTCCGAGCGCTATGGGCAGGCAGTGGCCAAAGCGGTATATGGATGGAGTACCACCGATGCAGTGGGCCATAATGGTTTTCTGAATCCCCAGCCCTCGACCTATGTGCCACCAACCGGACCGGGGCTTTGGCAGCCTACCTATCCTGATTTTTCCCGTGCGGTATTTCCACAATGGGGCAACGCACGCACCTTTGCCCTGCGCAACGACGAAAAATTGTGCCGCCCTCCTCTGAGTTACAGTGAACATCATCAGTCACTGCTTTATGGACAGGCAGCGGAGACATTTAATACAGTTAATTTTATCAAAGAAAACGGTTCCGACCCAACAGCTTACGAGCAACGCTGGATCGCTGAATTCTGGAGCGATGATATTTTACAACTCACCTTTTCGCCGCCCACCCGTTTGGTCGCCATTGCCAATCAGGTGGTAGAAGCAGAGGGTCTTGATTTGGCGGGCAGTGCTGAACTGTACGCCAAAATGGGCATGTCTTTAAACGATGCGGGGGTGGCCATCTGGTTCTCCAAATATTATTACAACGTAGAACGCCCTATTTCTTATATTCGGCGCATATTGTCCAAGCAATACCCCGATGCGGCCAGCTGGAGTACTTTATTGAACAACCGCTTTGCCGGTTTTGAAGGAATCACACCCGCATTTCCGGCCTATCCATCCGGACATTCGGGTTTTGGCGGCGCAGGAGGCAAAATTTTGTCCTCTTTCTTTGAATTCACCCCCCAACATCCGGGTACCTACGCTTTCACCGATCGCTGCCACGAAAACCGCAGTGCTGCGGAGTTTCTGGGTATGCCGCGCTCTTTTTCTTCCTTTAAGGAAATGGCCGATGAAGATGCCTATTCCCGCATCCCACTGGGTGTGCATTTTCGCATGGACTGCTCGGAAGGTCTGCGCGTAGGGGAATTTGCGGCCCAAAAGGTGTTGCAATTACCCTGGAAAAAGTAATATAAGCGGTTGAAGCGATGAGGACATTTTTTTGCTGCTGCTTACAAACCTTTTACATCCACATTTACCTTTCCTTTTGAAAAAAGGTTTACGCGGATGCTGGACGGGGTCAGGTGGGTGTCGGTTACCGCAATGGAATCTATGGTGCCATTGAGAGTGACTCCGGGCTGTATCTGATAGTTGGTCAGAGACCCCTGTACCGTTTTTTTCAATTCGGCAATGTTTTCGCCCAATGGGAAGACCATCGAATCGGTCAGTTTCTTTTTGATGGGACCCTGAAAAATCCAGGCAGCGGATTTCATCAGAAAGTTGCGGGTTTGCACATGAAAGTCCACATCCTGCACCTCAATCTGGTTTTTCAGAGAATTGAAAACCGGTTTGCCCATAAAATAAATATTGCCGTTGAAAGAGCCGGACAGGCGCGTGTTGATCACTAAGCGGTTGTCGTTGCCCCACAGTTGAATGTCTTCGACCCGTACTTTTTGTTTGCCGGATTCAAATACCTGCCCGATCATGTTCTTTTTGGCCAACTTTTCGGCTTCCGGATAGGGAACATCGGTGGAGAGGTGCATCTGAAAATCATCGGAAGGAGCATTCAGGTATTGGAGATTGGGCAGGGCGGCGTTTTCGCGGAAATAAGGCTTTTCTCCAAAACTCACATCGTTGAGGCACTGCACCGCAATGGTCGCCTTGATGCTGTTCCAATCCGATTGCAGGGGAGTCATGGCAACGGCAATGGGCGTGGTTTTGATCCACATTTTGTATTCCTCCGATAGCAGAGTGGGCGTTTGCAAAGCCGTCCAAGCCTCCTGCATATAGCCTTTGAGGTCGAGTTGCTCGGCCATAAACTGGTCTATGCTTTGGGTGATGGTCTTTTTGCTGCGGTTCAGGGCAATATTGGCCACAGGCTCTATGTTGATGTTTCCCAAGCCCGTTTTTAGCACAGGTTTGGCTAACCATTCGTGGTACTCCACTGACGTTTGTGTAACCAGCTTCCAGTCCTCCTTCAGCTGATACGTGGTTTTCAAGGCCAGAGCGAGAGTGCCTTCCGCTTCTGCCTCGCCGACTACCAATTGTTTTTTCATCCACAATTTCAAGGGAATGCGGTACTTAATGGTATTGCCGCTGAGGCTCATGGTGATGGGTTCGCTTTTCCAGGCGTTGAGCATCAGGCCGTCGTTGTTGTTGTCGCTGTAGGAGTAATCCTCGTACAGGGCCTTGCTGGTCTGGTTATTAAGCAGGCGCACCAAGTCTTCTATATTGATGCTGACCGGAATGGACAGGTAAGACAACAGGGGTGTCTCCATTTCCGGGGTGTATTGCTCTACAGGTTTGGGTGCATCGGTGACCGGTGCAGTAATTTTAGAGCCGGAAGAACAGGCTAAGTGGCCGAAAAGGGTACACAAAACAGAAAAAAAGAAAATTTTCAGATACATGAACGTGCGGTTGGGTCCTTGCGGAAGAAAGGGATATCAGGTTTAAGACCGCAAAGATAAGGCATTGGCGGCGCATTGATTTCGTCCTGTTGCGTTTTTAATTGTAAATACCCACAAAAATACAACTTCCTGTTTTTACGTTCCTTTTTGATGTTTATACGTTTTACTTTTTTGGCAGTTGCCCTGTTGTTTGCCCAATGCCTGTCTGCACAAAATCCCGCCGCTCGTCCTGCGGGTCTTTCTCCCCGCGACAGCATGGTACTGAAACTGTTCGATCAGCCCGCTTCCGTCAAGTGGATACGAACCTTTAGGGGCCGCTTCGACGACGTGGCACAAATAGACCTTACGCTGGGTTTCGACGGTCGTCAATGCAAAGGCTATCTGATGTACCCCAAGAGCAAGTTGCGCCTACAGTTGGAGGGTACCTTTCCCGACAGCAACCGGCTTCGACTGGAAGAACGCGATGCCCAAAAACAAATCAGCGGGCGCTTGGAAGGACGTATTCACGGTCGGCACTTAGAGGCCGATTGGATCAATGCCGATAACACCATCGGTGCCCGAATAGAAGCCGAAGAACCGACACCGGGCCAGACCCTGCCTTCGGGTTGCGGCGACAACAAATGGACCGCCCGCTACCTGACCCGCTTCAACAATGCCCGCGCCGATATGGTGCTTTCCAAGCTGCACAACGGCTACCTGTATGGCTACCTCTGGATAGAAAGCGATGAAAAGACCTATCAACTGCGCGGAGAAACGGATAAGGCGGGGAGTTTTTTAATAAAAGTGATCCCGCCCGGACAAAAACAAACGGCCCTGCTGACGGGTCAATTTAAAAATGCGCAGGAGCTGGACGTTAAATGGAGCGGTACCGAAAAACGGGAAATGAAATTCACCCAACGGGAACGCCTGTTGATGGGTTGTTTAGAGCAGGCAGATTACAAGTCTGTCCTCGATGCCGTCTATCCGCGTACCTCCTGTGTGGGCTGCAATACCTGGTTCGATCAACGTATGAGTACCTGGATGAACAAGGCCAAAGCGACTCTGGCTGCCGACAAAACACCGCCTGTTCCTGAGCAGCGCAACAAACAGCGGGGAAGTGCATGGGTGGAGGTCGTGGGCTGGACAGAAAATATTTTCAGTGGCTACGTGGTTTTCTCCGAATCCTGGAATCCCGCAGCCAATGGCATTCCATTCAACTTAGACCTGCGCAATGGCAAGGAAATTAAAATGGCCGATTTATTCAATAAGTCTTTCGACAGCGATAAATGGCTGGCTGACTATGTACGCCGCGAATCGCCGAAACTGCCTGCTTTTGCCAACGACCCCAAATACCGCGAATGGATAGCCGCTAATGGCTTTCCCTTAGTAGCCATTCACCGCGAAGGTCTCCGGCTGGCTACACATTTTCACCCCGATTATGGCCAACAATACCTGCTGGTGCCTTTTTCGGAATTAAAACCTTATATGAAGAAGGACAATCCGATAAGCGATTTGATTAAATAGCAGTTCCCGGAAGGTCGCACCTGAAGCTACGAATTGTTATCAAAAATCGCTCTAAAACGCCTGACAGAAACCTGACTTTACCCCAAACTTGTTGAACGGGTATTTCTGGCGGGTGGTTATATTTGCATGTACATTCATTTTCTCACAAATCAAACTACCCGGATCGTCATGAAGAAAGAAAAAATTACACTCAACCAACTCAAAATTGAAACCACCCTCACTTCCCTGAACGACCGCCAGATGAAGGAAGTAAAAGGGGGCGCTACCTCTGTGCGGGGCCGTCGCCATACCTACACCACCCGCTGGACTTCGGTGGACACGCGCATTGACCCTGTACACGACAATGGGCCTATGCTTTTTATTACTACGGTACCAAAGGGTTAAAGAAAAATACCTGCGTTTCACCTAACAGGGTCTGAATCACGAAGGTCTTTCCGGCCCTTTCTTTTGCTGTACGGGCAGGTTTACCTGTGCAACGATGACCTTCTTCTGTTCCTCATACTTATGGCGGACGGCTTCTGCAAACGACAGATGGCGGGCTTTGCTGATGAGCCAGGCGTGCAGGTCAAAAGTTTGCAACAGGGGCCGGGCAGCGGTGGCCAAGTGGCTTTCCGACAATTGTCCGTGCATCCGCTCGAACACCATTTGCTGATCGCGGCGGGCGGGGTGGCGGGAAATTTCTGCCATGCCGTGCATAAAAATCCGCTCTACATCGTGAAAACGGTTCTTCACCTTCATAAAATGGGTGGCGGAACGCAGCAGCGACTCCATAAGCAACAGGTTGCCCATCTCGAAGTGTAAGATGATGGACAAAATGCGGGCCACGCTTTGCAGGTCTTCACGCTCGACGGAGCGGGGCAAATTGAGCCAGCGATTGAGCCACGACAGCGAACCGTCGTAATCGCCACAGCCAAAACAGATCAGGCAGTACTGGTAAATCAGACTGGGTGTTTCGTATTCGTGCCACTCGGAGGCGTGGGTTTGCTGCCGATAGTGTTCCATTTCCTGACGGCCTTCTTCAAAATCGCCTGTAAAAATGCAAAATGCTAAGAAATTGCTGTAATACTGGCGGTTGATTTTGCGGCGATCTTCGTCGGTGACAGGCTTTATCTGGCGGAGTTTTTGCAGGGTATCGCGCACCTCGTCATATTTTCCGAGCAACCCACACGACAATATCAGATTGCTCAGGGCCGCAATGTAATCAGAAAGGTCTTCTTTGAGCAGGTGTGGGCGGCTTTCCAATAAAGCAACCAGATAGGAGCCTGTTTCGTAAAACTGTACATTTTCGGAAGCCGCGTAATGATACAAATTGAGGGTGCGGTAGTAGAGAATACGGGAGCGGTGGGAGTTGGCGAAATCGGGTGTTTGAAAAATTTCCTGCTCGATAATAGTACGCAGCGGGGCCAGTCCCTCTTTGGTGCGCTCCTGTGCGCTTCTTTTAACAGACAGATAAATCTGAAAAAAAGCCCGTTTGTACTCGGAAAGGCGTTTTAGTTGTTCTAAAACGAAGCTCTCTTCGTGAAGCAGCCTGTTCAAATGGGTGTTTAAATAGTTGACATCCATCGTGGTGTAAGCCAGATGTTTTTCCCACCCCACAATCTCGATCAACTGGGTGAAAAATTCATATTGCTTCGCAATTTTAGCAGATTTTTGAAGCACCTCCCGACAGTCGTGGTAGGCACCGCGCCGAAAAAGCACGGTTACCTGCTGCAAAAGGTGGCGAATGCGGGCTTCTGCACTGTTTTGCTCATGGAAGGAGTACAGGCTTTTCAGGATTAATTCATACAAATAGGCCTTCAATTCCGGGTATTTTTTCTTTTGGGAACGCTGACTTTTATAAATAGATTGCTCTGCCAAAGCGTCGTCAAACACCGTCATCCGTTCCAGCAGGTCGAAAAGCGCCAGGTATTTACTGTCGCGTTCCGTTCGCCCCCGCACGTAAATGCGGAAATAGCGTTTTTCCGCACGGGTGAGCGTGTGGATGAGGCGAAATAATTTGTCAGAGGCAGTTTTCACGATGCAAAATTGTCACTTTTATATCATATCTGCAAATTAAAAATCAGATCAGAAACCTGACTTTATGATAAACCTCAATTGTGGCAGCCAAAGGGCTGCCTTATTTTTGCAGTACTTTCTTTACCGGAGAAGAGGCAGGCTCGGTAGCGCCGACTTACCGGAAAAGAGATTTTCTCATGTTTGGTAACAAATCAGGCTTATGCTAAAAGTGGTCCCCTTCCCTTCCTATACAACTCCTGCCCCCACATCGGCAGAGGATGCCTTTCCGGTATTGGCCACCCTGCACAGTGCGCCGACCTACAAGGATTTTTCCAAACCAGCCTCTGTGAAGACCATTATGCTGCCTACTATGGAAGGCTTTTGTTTTGAAAAAATCAAAAATATTGCTTTCTTAGAAGCCGGGGGAAACTATACCACCCTGCATTTTTTGGATAAACGGCAGGTATTGGTGTGCAAAACCCTGCGGGAAATGGAAGTGCTCCTGCCCGAACGGCAGTTTGTGCGCATTCATCGGTCGCATACCATTCACCTGCGGCATCTGAAAAAATATACCCGTGGCAAAGGCGGCCAGGTGTTGTTGCAAAACGGTACTGCGCTTGCAGTATCTGCCGGACAGCGCGACGAGTTTCTGGTGTCGCTGAAAAATTATTTTGCACACTAACCAACGCGGAGGCCCCTTTTTGCGTCTATTTGTCAAAGTCTTTAGATATTATTGCATTGTCCCTACAAATAAACACACAGTAAGGTTATTTTTTACCAAATGCCGGGTGCATCACGTTGCATCCGGCATTTTTTACAGGCATTTCCCTTGTCATGCCTGTAAATGGCCACAGGCTCCAATTCCCACGTTTGCTTATCTTTGTTAGATTTTTGTTAAAAATGGTCAATTCATGTAACTTTTGGACGAAAGGCCGTTCAAAAGAGTATTCACTCAAAAATCAGTCAACTACTGTTTTTTAAAAAAGAATTTTAAACATGAATATTGCACGCAAATTTGGCATTTTTGCCCTCCTTCTTTTTGTCGCTTCTTTGCTTCAGGCACAGACCCCCACTCCGGCCCCAAAGCAGAAGGGTCGTCCGCAGGCCGTTCCCACGGAACAAATGACGGACAAAGAAGATACTCAAATGGAGAACGATTTGAACCTGACTCCCGAACAGAAGCAGAAGTTCAAGCAGATCAACGAAGAGTACAAAGCCAAAATGAAAACGGCCAAAGCCGATAAAAAGGCCGATATGCAGCAGTACCGCGAGCAGCGCAAAGCCGCTCACAAAGCCCTTCTGACAGAAGAGCAGGCGCGCAAATACGACGAGAAAATGGCTGCCCGCGAGGCCAAAAGAGCCGAAAAAACCAATGGCAAAGGAGGCGCTAATGGTAAAGGGAAGGGCAAAAGCAAAGGAAAGGGCAAAGGTTACTACGGCCCGGACAAGACTGATAAGACCAACAAAAGCAAAGGCGCTGAGCCGGACAAAGACCAAAACGAAAAGCAGTAAGCCACCCGTTGGTTTCTATCTGGCAGGTAATTGATGTCTGCCATGCTTTTTCTACAAATAGCACAAAAAAAATGCCTCATTCGACGATTACCGTCGGATGGGGCATTTCTCTTTGTTGGGAATACGGCGCTTTGCTTACCTTTGCGTCCGCATGCTCCGGTGTTGTCGGCATTTTTCATTTTTTATCTGTTCTGAACCCTTGCATTCTCTGTTCTTCCTACGCGCTGTTTTCCACAAAAATTACTACATCCCCTCCCTGTGGGGGGTGCTGCTCTGCTTTTGTTTGTCTGTTGAGGCGCAAAACACTGCTACTGTTGTCGGCACCATTACCGATGCCTCTGACGGAGCACCTGTCGAATTGGTGTCGGTTTTTTTAAAAGGCGAGAACAAAGGCGTGGTGTCCGACGAAAGCGGCCGTTTCGCCATTGTGGTACCGGCAGGTCGGCGGATCACGCTGGGTTTTCGGCGGGTTGCTTACAAGGAAAGCAGCACCGATGTTCTCCCTTTGGCAGCCCATGCGCGCTTTACGTTGATGGTTGCCCTTGTACCCATGCAGTCCAATCTGGAGGTCGTCATCAGTGAACGCCGTTTGGAGGAAGGCGGCATGGTGAAGGAAAAAAACATGGAAGCCCTGAAATTGTTGCCTACCACCACCGGCAACTTAGAGAGTGTGCTTCCACACATTGCGCTGGGAGCGAACACCGGGAGTGGAGGAGAGCTGAGCTCGCAGTATCAGGTGCGCGGCGGCAACTACGATGAAAACTTAGTTTATGTCAACGATTTTGAAATTTACCGCCCGCAACTCATTCGGCAGGGGCAACAGGAGGGCCTGACCTTCCCGAATATTGATCTGGTACGCGATCTTTCCTTTTCTTCGGGTGGCTTTCAGGCCCGCTATGGCGATAAGTTGTCTTCGGTGCTGGACGTAAAGTATAAGCGCCCTGATACCCTGAGGGCCAGCGCCAGCGCCAGCCTCTTGGGTGCTTCGGCCCATTTGGAAGGAAGCATCAAATCTAAAAAAGATGCGTATCGGGCGTTTCGCTATTTAGTGGGCGCACGCTATAAAACCACCCGCGTTTTGCTTGGCAGCCTTGATGTGCAGGGGGAATACCTGCCGGATTTTTCTGACATTCAGGCTTACTTGACTTACGACCTCAATCGGGACTGGCAAATCGGGGCTATTGGCAACCTCAATCGGTCGGTCTATCGCTTCCGGCCCCAAAGCTTAGCGCGCGCTTTCGGCCTGATTGATTACGCCCTGCAACTGCGTACCCTGTTTACCGGACAACAATTAGACGATTTTACCCAATCCATGACCGGGGTTTCCGTCACCTACCTGCCTGACCGCGAACGCAATCCCCTGTATCATAAGTTTTTGGCCACCACCTGGCTGAGTCAGGAAAATGAACGCTTCGATATCCTCGGTGATTACATCCTCGGCGAATTGGACGAGAACCTCGGTTCGGACAACTTTGGAGAGATTGTCAACATCCTCGGGACGGGTACTCAGCACACATGGGTTCGCAATTACCTGCGTGCCGATGTGCGCAATATTGAATATCGGGGCGGCATAGAATTGCAAAAGGAACAGACGGATGCCTCCCTGACCCGCAGTCACTTCCTGAATTGGCAGTTGCGCTGGCAAAATGAGCAAATCCTTGACCGCATCAACGAATGGGAACGGTTGGATTCTGCCCTCTACTCGCTGCCGTACGATACCTTAACCCTTCGCATTCGTCGGGCACTAAAAACGCGCAATACTCTGAGCAGTGACCGTATTTCCGGCTTTTTTCAGGACACCTGGACCTGGCGAAAAGACGGGGAGCGCGAATTTTCCCTGACCGCAGGAGTGCGTGGCCAATATTGGACGCTGAACAAAGAAGGCTTCATCACTCCGCGTGTGCAGTTTTTGTATAAACCCCTGAACACGCAGCGCGACCTCTCCTGGCGCATTGCTGCGGGCCTTTATTACCAGCCCGCTTTCTACCGTGAATTGCGGGCACCCAATGGCATAGTCAATCCCAATGTGCAGGCACAAAAATCGGCACATATAGTGACGGGTTTCAATTACGACTTCCTGTGGGGGAAACGCCGACCAGTCAAAATGCGCCTGATCGCCGAAGCCTACTTTAAATCCATGTGGGATTTGGTGTCCTACGACCTCGACAATGTGCGCATCCGGTATTCCGGCCAAAATGATTCACGTGGCTACGCCACAGGTTTAGATGTGCGCCTCAACGGAGAATTTGTAAAGGGAGCAGAGAGCTGGATCAATTTTTCGCTGTTGCGCACCCGCGAATCGCTGAATGGCGTTCAGCATCAGGTACGCAAATTGGGCAGTCGGGAAGGCATTGCAGTGTCCGATGTGCCACGCCCTACGGATCGTTTTTTCAATATCTCTATGTTCTTTCAGGACTACCTGCGCAAAAATAAAAATGCCCGGATGCACCTCAACCTGACAGTGGGTTCCGGGCTGCCATTCGGTATCCCCGATAACAACATCATTTATCGCAACCCCTATCGCTTTGCCAATTATCACCGCGTGGATATTGGTTTTTCGCTGTTGCTGTGGGACAAGAACCGCTTGTCCCGCCACCCACGGCATATCCTTCGCTTCACCCGCAGCACCTGGGTAAGTTTTGAGGTATTCAACCTGATGAAAGTGTCCAATGAAGCGTCCAATACCTGGATAAAAACCATTGAAAACACCCAGTACGCCATCCCCAACTATCTGACGGGTCGCCGACTGAATTTGCGTTTGCGAATGGATTTCTAAAAATCTCTTTAAACCTTTACATGCACACAACAATTACTGCATCATCATCTGCTCGAAAAACCAGATGCTGTGTTGAAAGCTGTTGATGCTCACCTGTTCGTTGTAGGTATGGAATCCAATGGGATCCATCACAGGGCTGAATTTGACGATTTGATTGGAGACCTTTGAAAAATGGCGCGAGTCGGTGGCTCCGATCATCAGGAAAGGCGCTACATAAATGTTGTCATAGGTTTGCCGGATAATTTTGCTGACTTTTTGAAAGCCCACGCCGTCGGCGACATCAGAGCCGGAGGCTTCGCTATACACTCGTCCTTTTATTTTCACATGAATGTTGGTGTCGGCCAGGATGGATTTGGTGCGCTCCACTACATAGCGAATGCTGTCGCCGGGCAGCAGGCGATAATTCACTACCGCAGTGGCCACTGTTGGTATAACATTGTCCTTAATGCCAGCATTGACCAAAGTAGTCACCGCAGTGGTATGCAGCATGGCCCGACTGGGCGCAGAGCGCGAAAACCCCTGTATGAGGACACTCTCCAAGAGCCACCTGTTGTTGAATACCAACCGCTTGGCAAATGGCATTTCGGGGCCGATGTAATCCGCAAATCCTCTGGAAGCTGGCACAAAACGCATCGGAAAAGGGTGTTCGTGCAGCCGCGTGAGTCCCTTCATCAAAATGTCTATGGCAGTCTCCGATTCGGGCATAGAGGAATGCCCGCCTTTCTTTTCTACGGAAAATTCGAGGGACAAATAGCCCTTTTCGGCAGTGGCAATCAGGGCAACCGGTTTGGACAAGCCGGGCGGGGCTTTTTGCCGGGTAATGATGCCTCCTTCGTCTATGATTAATTCGGCCTGCACACCCCGCTCTTCCAGCAAACGCGCTATGCGCAGGGCACCTTCCAATCCGCCTATTTCCTCGTCGTGTCCAAAGATGAAGTAGAGGGTGCGTTCCGGTTGAAAACCGCGCTGCAACAGTCGCTCGCCTGCTTCAAATATGCTGATGAGATTGCACTTATTATCAATGGCCCCGCGTCCGAAAATGGTGTCGTTGCGCACCACGCCGCCAAAAGGCGATGCAGCCCACAGGTGGCGCGTGTTTTCTTCGACCGGTACTACATCCTGGTGTGCCATGAATATATAGGGCGACAATGTGGGATTTTTGCCCGGCCATTTGTAGAGGTAGCTGTATTGGGAGATGATTTCGCGTTGCCAGGTGCTGTGTATCAAGGGATAAGCGTTTTCCAGCAATTGACGCAAGTCCAAAAAAGGCTGCGCCTGCCACAATGCCGGATCGCCATAAGAAATGGTGGGACACTGTATGGCCTTTTGAAGATGGGCGACCGCTTCCGTGGGCAGAGGCGGCAGGGCGAGGGCTTCCACAGCAGGTTGCTGTCGGCCGGGCATTTGGCAGGCACGCCAAAAAACCACCGTTGTCAGTACAGCGAGTAGCAGGAAAGTCAGAAGGGCTGCTTTTTTGAGCATGGCACAGATAGGAGAATGATTGATAGAACAGGCGAAACTGTACGCGCCACAAAGATCGTTTTGTTTTACAAGATTGAGGCAAAAAATTTGACTGAAAATAAACAGGCAACAGACTTATCAGCGGGTGATGGCCACCAACCATTCTGTAACACCCATTCCCGGCATTTCCACGGAGGCACCGGGGTCGAATTCCTGACCTGTTGTCACGGCTCTCAGCACTACAGGCTGCAACCCCTGCCATTTGAAGCCCACCGATACCTGTTCCTTATGGGTATTAAACAGGCGCACCCGATACCCGGAACCCGGCACAGCTTCGATATTGGTAACCACTACCTGTGGAGTCGTCAGTTCAAACAGCGATGGCTTTGCCGATATGGTTTCGTGTACAGGCATGGCCACCAAAGGTCGGGTAACATCGGCAGCGGTCTTTTCGGCGGTTTCCGGAGCATCTGCCCCGTGGGGGCGCAGCACATACCGAAAGCGCACCATACCTTCCTGATCCGCTTTGTAGTTGGTATGCCAGTAATTATTCATGGCGTAACTGAACCATTGGGCCGTTGGCCTGCCCTCGGAGCGCCACGCCTTATGGGCCTGCTGTATGGTCAGTCGCTCGTCTATCATAGCATCGGGTTCGACCATTGGGGTTTCCAAAAGCAGCCATTGGATGCCTTTGCCCACGTCGCTTACATCCAACCACCGACGCGCACAAAGAAAGTCTAAGTTGGAGCCGGGCAACTGTCCGCGCAAGTGTTGAAAAGTGCCATAGCCTGCGTCCACAGTGGTAGTGTGCAGCGAAGGGTGAAACGGAAAACCGAAATGCACGGCTTCTTTGGTGCGTACGGCGGTTTTGTCCAAAGTGTTTTCTATATAAAGTAAATCGCTGCCTGCTATAGAGGAAATGCGTTTTTCTAAGCGGCGGGCACCCGGGGGAGTCTCGGTGGAGAGGAGCACCGTGGTCAGTACAGGACCTTTTTCCACGACTTTAAGGCTGACGGGCGGGTGGGTCTGTGCCGTACCGGGGTCTAAACCGGGTACATACCAGTAACTGTTCAGACCCTGGCCCTTGAATTGCCCCGCAAAATTGAAAGCATCGCCCCCGCGCAGGGTCGTAATGCTGCCTTCGGTATCCCAGACAGCTGTTAGGCGGCTGTTGGACAAGCTGCTGTCCGTCCACATAAACGGAGAAACAGACTCAGCAGGGGATTCTTCGGACAGTTCAAATACAGCACATCCCAAAGCAGGTATATTGGTCGCAACAAACGCATACTGGCCCGTACTCAGGTGTTGTAGGGGCAGGAGCCTGTCTGCGGTGTCCCGCACGGACTTGCCGACGGCTGTACTCGAAAAGGTGACCAATCCTGTGCGTTTCCAGGAGGCGGTGTTGCACACCATTATTTTTTTTGAAGCGGGCTGTTGAAAAGGCTGCCATAATTTTTCCTCCAAAGCTTTTGTATGGGCAGCCGCAGTGGTCAAAAATTCTTTTTTAATGCGCCATTGCTCTGTAACAAACGGCAGATCGGGCGCGCTGATGCTGTTGTGTGCCCCCCATGTGTGTTCATGAAAAAGAAGCACATTTTTCCATGCTTCATAGAAAGCATCCGCATCGTAGCCCTGCGGTTGAAGCAGGGCATACAGGATAGTCAGTTGTTGCAGTTGCAGGCTGAGCAGTCGGTTGTTGCCTTCTTCTGCGGCTGTGGATACCGCGCCGTCTTCCCAATAGGGGGTAATGTCGCCCTGCACCACTGGCAAAACAGAGCCGTATTTTTGCTCGAAGGCTTCAAACAGGCGGTCGGTAGTGTTGAGTACCAATTTTGGCGTGCTGTATCGGGCATTCCAAAAGGCTACGAAACGCGATATGGATGTATCTATGGGACCATTGTCGGCCACGATGTTGTAACGCCATTGCACCATGTCGTAAGGATAGCCGGAGGCATCCAGTTCCTGCAAGTAAGCGGCTATTTTTTTTGGGCCTTTTTCAAAAACCCCGCCGGGTGCTGTGCCGTGCCAGGCACTGTAGCCCTTGCCTCCCGTCCAAAGCAACACTTTTTCCTGCCCGGAAGGCGAAGCCCACCACACCGGCCGATCTCCCCAGTTTTTGTTGAAGTGTCCCACGCGGTCGCCGTGATAAGGGTGTGTGACACTGATAAAATTGGGTCCGCTCGAAAAGTAACGCACGCCTCCCTGTGCAAGAGCCGTGACGGTGGTCCAGGCACAGCCGGGAACATCCGACATCATGGCGCTGCGTATGGTCACACCATATTGGCTTTTCAGGCGGTGTGCATAGTCGAGATAGTGAAATACCTCTTCGGGCAGGCTCATGCCGGTCAGCAGGTTGGCGTAGAAGGCAGACAGACAAACAGAGCCGCTTTTCACTGCGGCAAGGAAGGCTTCTCTCTGATCGTCAGTGGCCTGTTGGAGGTAGTTCTCCACTGCCCAAAGCGATTCTATATTCCATTTGAACCTGGCCTCGACTGGCAGCCCTGCTGTGGCTTTTATCATGGTCAGGGCATCGTCTATGTTCTTGTTGTGGATGCGTACCACTTCGGGTTGTAAGTGCGAATAGCCGATGTCCGTATGGGAATGGTGAATCAGGTGTAAGGTGCGGGGTGTAACAGGCGCAAGGGGTACGTATTGGGCAGTCAGTGTTTTTTTGCCCGCTGTCACTTCCACGCGGAGGCTGTCTTTGCGCGTCACCGGTGTCACCGGAATTTCAAAACGGCTGATGCCCTCGCCTGTCCAAAAGCTATGGGTACCGTGGTGCTGAACGCGCACTTTTATTTTCCGGGGAGGGCCAAAATGCAGAACGCTCAGAGCAATGGGCTGTTGTCCGTTTTGCAGCAGGAAAGGCATCGGCACCAATTCGACTTTTTCCTCAAAACCGAACTTAAAAGTCATGTACCAGTCGTTGCTGTTTTGTGCCTGTCCGATTACTTTTATTTTCAGGGGTTTGCCCGGTGCCACCATACTGACCGGGACGCGCAGGAACATCAGGCCGTGCGCATCATTGGGCGCATCGCGTTTTGTTTGCTGAAACACCACAGCCAGACTGTCGGATGTGGCAAAATGCCAGTCGGGGGCCTGGTGGGCAGGCAGAGTAGAGAAAGTGAGCCGTTTTTGGTCATTGATGTATAAATCGAAATGCCGGATTCCGCTGCTGGTACCCGACGAATGAGCAGCCACCCAGCTAAAATAAATGTAAGGCCCGCGGGTAAGGGCCGGAACCGGTGCCGTTTCCCACTCAATGGCCTTGTGGCCGTCGGTGGCGCGTGTGAGCAGGGCCACGGTGGCATAATCCGGAAAGGCCGAAAAGTAGCCGATGTTTTCCCCGCCGATCTCTTTGGCATATCCGTTGATCCACTGAATTTTTCCAAAAAAGGGAACAACTTTCTGCGCATGACCGCTCCAGACAAGGAGACAAAAGCAAAACACGGACAGTATTTTCGAGAAAAGCCGCAGGACACGGCAACGGGGGTGTGTAAGGCGCATCATAAGCGATTAATGAGGAAAAAAGTGGGAAAAAGGACGGTGTTGCCATACCCAGGCCAGCGCTGCCAGCCCCAGCAACAACCAAAAACGCACAAAACGCTTGACTTTTGGCCGCGAAAACCGAAAACCCATCTTTTCCAACAGATGCGAGTAGAACGTTTCATCGCTATGGGTGTCGTCCAACCCATGCCTTTTATTGAGGAGGCAGCGGTCGAATATCCAAAACTGAAGCAGCACCACTGCATAGGCCGCCCATGCTAAGCGCCAGTCCACTAAAAAGGGCAGCGACCAGGAAGCAACGACTAAGAGCAGGTGCAGGGAAAAAGCGATGTTGTGCATAAGTACAGTCCAAACGATGTGTACGCGATGGAGCGGCAAAGATAGGTATTTTGTGGAGAGTAGAACAAACTGATCCGGCCTTATACCTACCGCGTTTACTTCAGAAGTGTATGTGGAGCGGCACCCAAACACCATGTTGATTTTACATCAAATTTAGGCCACACCCGAATTGGATACCTTCAATAAGTGTATTTTGTAGTACAGTCTGAAGACCCGCCTCATACCAAAAAGTCACAAGCCTGCACAAACAATCGTGGAGGCCTGTGACTTTTTGGCAGCAGTCGTTATACCACTCCGACAGGGGGGCCTGTCAAAGACATTTTGGCTCTTTAACTATCCAACTCATCTGCCGAAGCCACTAAAATAGGGCTTTCCCGCAGGTCGTGCTTCCGCACTACAACAGATTCCGGCTTGTTGACATCGTGATAGGATATGCGTAAGGCATATTCGATCACCCTGCTGGCTAAATAAAAAGAAATTGGGAGCCTCAACGCCAATATCCCAGTCATTTTAGACGCATTAAAAGTTTCTATAATATTATTAGAAGACTGTTTCATCTGAACAGTAATCTCTACTGCTTTAACCGTTGCATCTTTGAAAAAAGCGGAGAAATCCACTGTCAGGTCATGGCGTATTTCATCGGTGCTGATCCCCATTTCTTTGATTTCATAAGGTGTTCCTGCAGCCACTGAATAGGCAGCAGCAAAGTTTTTGCCGGCACGTGCCGATTCAGGTAATTCTATTGACATGGCCTCATCCGCCTTCAGAGATTGTTTAAGATCAATCAGGAGATTGTCGTCCTGTCCCTGTGTTTCTACCACCAATTGGGAAAAATTCATATCCCGGTCTAAGTAATTTACTATTTCCAGATTGTTGCCTTTTCGTTCAACATTGGCAAAATTACCCGCCAGGTCTTTGAAAGTAAGACTTGCTACCGACGGAACAGGGGGCATATTAGACCCTAACGTAAACCTGAAAGCGAAACTGTAGCCCAATGCCTCGTCTATGCCGCGCACAACTAGAGAAGCATCATGCAGCACAAGATTTTGCAAAGACAGGTTTAACATATTTCCAACGCCATAGCTGTAATTTTCACTGCCATTCAGGTTGACAACCGGTATCAGTTGCTGATTGGGATTGTCCACGCTGTGTATGATGGACGGAAACATCAGATCAATGCTCTTAGAAATATCCTGTGTGGCATAGGACTTTACGAGCGCTTTCTTAATCTGAATCATTTGAAAGTCGGAAATATCAGGGGCCAGCATCATGTCCAACATAGCGGCAGATTGCTCCGGTGTCTCTAAATCAGCTTTCACTGTTATATATGTTTCGGGCATGCCATTGGCATCGCGGGCGATGACATAGCGGGCAGGAACCAATAAAAACTGGTCGTCGCGCAAGCTGCTTTTGAATACCTGAGAAATGCCAAACTGACTTAAATTTACTTTGTTGTAAGGAACGTATGGCACATTTGGGTTAAAATCTCCGCTCCAGGGCGGCGTACAACCAAAAGAGATGAATGTGCCGTCCGCTTTTTTGAAGCGATAAAAATTTGCATGCGCTGAACATGGATAGGAAAGTTTGAATTGTCTTTTTTCGGTCACGACTTTTCTTTCATATTCATCGCCGGTGATACGTGGTTCTATCCATGCCGCCCAATCCTGTCCGGAGGAAGTACCGGCATCCACACGCAACTCTATGCCCACGCTTTGTCCTTTCAGATGGGAGAGATTGGCAGATATGGCTAATAATTTGCCGTCATAAGGCTTGTACTTATGAACAATTTTATTCCATACTGTTTTTTTTGCCACGACATCATAGTGGTGTTCCCATACCTGAAAAGTCACTCCATCGCTGAATCTTGCCCCGTTTAGGAAACCAATTTTTGCTTCAAAACGTGCGTTAGCAGGCAAATTTTTCCACGGGAAATGCCCTTTGACAGTACCTTTATCGGCCCACTTTGGGTGAGTACGCAAGGCTTTATAAGCCCGTCCGTCCTCCATATAGACGGTGTCAAGTCTTGCAAAACCCCTTCCGTCGTTATTGCCTCCCTGCCAGGGAATGATGCTGCCATTTTTTACATTGTCAGCATCTATTAATTCACCACTGCTCCATTTTGCCTGAGGAGCCAGATGTGCCAGTTCAATCAGATGCGATGTGCCGGGCCGGTACCACGCCGAAAACTGGGTTTCTAAATGCAGGGTGGCAGTAATCTCTGCATCGCTCAGGGTGCGATACAAAGCCGCACATACACTAATATTGGAAATGACTACTTCAAAGTCGCTTTTGGAGGGGTCAACAGCAACGGAAAAGTTCAGGGGCGTATCCACTCCATTGATACGCAGTATAACTGCCCCCTTGGCATAAGTAATGGGTATGGCTTTATAAACGGCAGATGTATTTTGTTGATCCCGCAAGGCGCGGATGGCGGCAGGTTCGGCAATCCGAAAGCCCATGGTCAGCTCCGCCTTAAAAATTTCTCCGCCATTGGCAGTAACGCCACCCTCTTTCTGACACTTAAATAGAAACCCGCCTTCAGAAGGACTTTTCAGGATGATTTCAGGAAAATACCATCGGCTTATGTTATCTTTATCGAGATAATACCCCTGCGACTGCATGGGCAATATCGGCAGGCTTTCCTGTCTTTCACGAAAGTCTAAACGAGTTGGTAAAGTGTATGTAGCTTTTAAAACGCCGGAGCTCAGGTGGGAAGATGGCAGAACCCGGATCGCACTGGATTGTACAGTCAGAATTTTGACATCATTAGTCAGAATAGCAGTGGATGTTATAGGGCCAATAACGCCTGTTGTACCACCTGCATTAATTTTGATCTTGCTCATTTTTTTTATTGTTTTCAGGTTTGAAAGAGAAGTGGTAAACGGTACTTTTTGGGGTGGGGGTGATGGTCATTTTTTGTTGTAGCACAGGCATATCCGGTCCTTCAAAGTGGATATTTAGAAGGATGCGTATGAGGTTTGCATCTTTGTGCCACGAAAAAACGGAGCGATAGCGCCGCAAACGGGTGGAGCTGTCCCAGATAAGAGGTGCGGCATCCACACTTCGCACGCCATTGAACTCAAAAGGAGCGGAAATCCGCCGGACCCAATTGCCTCTGGAATCAGGATATTCTATTTCCAGTGTGCATTTGCGAAGGGAGGAGGGCCATTCTGCGCGGGGACAAAAAGCGATCAGTTCAACTTTTTGAATGTCTGGTTCAGGCAGTCCTACCGGCCAGACGGTACCTGGCGGAAGCGGGTTGATGTGTTCAATCCGGGCTTCTATAGTCAGAATACAGAGTGCAAAAATTTCTTCTGCGATGGGCAAATGTTCCATTTGGTAAGGGTTGTCAAAAAATAAGAAGAAGAAATTGTAAAACCTGAAATGCGGGTGTCTCACAAGTTATTTCTGCCTTAAAAAGGGTGAAACCAACTTATGAGACCCCACATTTTAAACGCAGACACAGCAGGCCGAAAGTTAAAAAGGCTGTCCTGCGTCCCTTATTTATACCTCCCCGAGGTATTCCATTGCTTTTTCAAGCAAATCCTCCGGGATTTCCGGTATAGACACACCCAGCAGAACATTGCGGCCAAGGCCGGTACCCGACTGCCAGTCTTGTGCCCATTTGAGTTTTTTGGAGAGAATACTTGGGCCTGCCAAAGTGACATCTACGCGGTATTTCCAGGAACGAATATCCGCAGGCTTGGCATAGAATATCTCCCAGTTATAGACGGGCGAACCCTCCTGTGTATTCTTTTCGTTGAACTCGAATACTTCATCCGGCATGCCATCGGCCTTACACGTTACCACAACTTTCATTTTAGGGGGCAAGGGTGCGTAGTCGAGCGTAACCTGCACACCGAACTTGCCGGCAGATTCACCGCGTGCTTCCACAATGCGGTCTTCTGTAACCTCCTCGATAGTAGTGGTATTGACCAGCACATTGGGGCGCTCTTTGAAACGAACATTCTTTCGGACATACACCTTGTTTTGCTTCTCCGCAGGCAGCCCTTTTTGTTTCATAAAGTCAAAAATGTACAGCCGATCCTGTGTATTTTTATCCCAGAATGCAGGTGCTGCTTTCTCCGAAATTTCCGTATCCGCATTGTTTTCTTTGTACTTGCCGGAGGCTTTCCACACCAGATTGCCTTTGCTGTCCGGGTAACCTACCTGCAAGTCAATGCGTTGGATGGGATCCCCGTCGTGTCCGTTTTCGCCCCAATTGGCGTTGCAGGAAGCAACCACGTGGATTTTTTGGAATCCCTCATCCAATGGCACCAAAGAGAAATAAAGTTTTTCCCGTTTGGGGTCTTTTTCGATTTCGCTGGCCAATCCCTGTAGGTTTGCGGCGATTTTCGTGCTGCGCAATACCGTGAGCTGACGCTTTTCTTCGTAGTTGAGGTTGAGTTGAGTGCGGTCTTTGCGGAACTTAAACGCTGCGCTGGCATTCCAGAACCAACCACCCTTGTCTTCCGCTTTGGCAGGCTCTACCTGCGGTGGTGCAGGCTCAAAAATAACCTTTTGGGCAACCTCCATGAACTGTTTCACAATGGCTTCCTTGTACTCCTCTAATTGTTTTTCCTTGTCCGGGTTAATGAATTCACCGTCTATCGTCATTTCCACCTGAATAACACCCGATTTACGCATATTATTCCATTCGGCAGCCACATCAGCACTTGCGAAAAGATAACGACCTTTAAAGGCCACAGAAAGATGCTGGTAAACAGCCTCCCATTTTCCCGTTATGCGCAAGGTAAAGGGTTGTGTGTGGATTTTGTACTTGATGTGATTTTCCACCACAATATTCGAAGCGCCGGAAAGCGCAGCAGCTTTCACCAACTGCACGGGTACACTGCCCAGCATCACGGAATAAGCATTCGTGCCTGTCGGGGTCAGGTTGGCCTCGCCTTCTCCCTGTACCACAAAAGCACCCATGGGAGGGCCGTCCGTTTCAGGAAGATTGTCCATATTGATTTTATGGATGACAGTCGTTGCCTGAGTAACATTTACCGGTCCGATTACCACTGGTGGAAGACCTTGCTTCCATCCTAAAAGACCGGATTTAGAGAAACGGGCCTCCAGATCGGCTTGCAGGCTGGTCCGGATTTTGTCCATCACAGATTCGTCGGTTGCCATTGTGGTCGAGAAGGTCAGATAGCCTCCTGCCAATTCGAGGTCCTTCGGGGTGCCAATGTTCCCGTCTTTCGTCAACACGCCGGCAAATTCCTGTAAGTGGAATTTGTACTGCAATTGACCGTCAATAAATTCTTTGGCAAGGTGAACACTTTGCGGCACATAGTAAAAGTGCATGGGCAGGTTGGCCTGCCGCAAAAGGTCGTTGTTGACATCCGGGAAAAAGATCATGGAAAAATCCACACCGTCTTTATCTCTGACGAGTACGCGCAATTCAGCGCCGATGTTGATGGCCCCACCTGGTTCGGGGCGTCGCAAAATAGACATGATTGTTTAGAAATTTTTGGTTAAGATTGTTATTTGACTGATGATGCCGATCCGAAATTTTTAGACCGGTATTGTTTTCACAATGCAAATATGGGGCAAACCATACCTGTTTCTCAAGTGCGAAAGGGCGAAAGGGAGCAGACAGGGGGTAAAAAATACCTTTTTAAGGGTATTTGGAAAAGATCAATAATAAAAATACAAAGGATGGCGGGAGGCCATAGAACAAAAAACGCACGCTGGCGCAAGGTACCGACCTGATGTCTTGTATCTGTCTTGTTCCAGCCCGACAATGCCCTGACGTGTACCGGGAACTTCTTCCTTACACAAGTACCACGGTAAAAGTTGTCCAATTGCAAGTTTTGTCGTATTTTTGTACCAAAATTCGACTTATGCAATTCGCAGATGTAAAAAACGACATCGCTTTTCGCAAAATATTTGGCAAAGGGATGGAAAAAATATATTAATTTTTATTATAATATTTTTGAAAAATTCGTATCTAATCACGAGTAAGAAGCAATCCGCTCACAGGCTGGATAAACACAAGAACACTTCAACTTGCAAAAGAGTGGGAAAAATGAAGTGTTGCAGCCTCATTGGATTCAGCACCTGTACCAATATGCCCTCCCTAAAAAGCGTTTTTTCAATCATCGCAACCGCATGGCTGCTGCTGCCCGGACTGTCTGCACAGAAAGCCATACAGGCCTGCGTCAAAGACTGGCAGGGCCGACCCGTCATTTTTTTGAATGGCGAACCACAAACGCCACTGCTCTATGCCCTGCCCGATGTACCCGGAAGCCGCAACCCCCGCGATGAAATCCCCCAACACAACATTCGACAATTTTGCGCGGATGGCATTCGGATGTATCAGGTGGATGTGTGGTTGGAGGACATGTGGACAGCCTCCGACCGCTGGAGCTTAGCAGCGGCACGCCAACAGGTCGGAGGCATCTTAGAGGCTTGCCCGAACGCATGTGTGTTCATTCGGCTGCACACCGATGCGCCGCGCTGGTGGACAGCGCTACATCCGGAGGAGCATGTGATGTATGCCGACAGCAGCTACTCCCCGGATTTGCAGGAGGGCTTACTGCGGCGCATGGAGGCAGACCCGCGCAATCCGGTGCGTACCAGTCTGGCCTCTGAAAAGTGGACACAAAGTGCGTCGGCGCAGATCGCACGCTTTTGCCGCACTTTTTCCGGTACCAAAGAAGGAAAACGGGTGGCAGGTATTCACGTGGCCGCCGGAGTGTATGGCGAATGGCATCAATGGGGATTTTTAAAATGGGAAGCCGATTTCAGCAAGCCTGCCACTGAGCAATTTAGAAAGGCACTTCGCCAACGGTACAAGTCGGATCAGGCGTTGCAAAAAGCCTGGCAGGACACGACGGTCACTTTGGAGTGCGCCGCGATACCCCCTGTGGCGCAACGCGGGGTTTTACAATATGGCAGCTACCGGGATCCGCAAAAAGATCGGGCCACCACCGATTATTATCTGATACAGCACGAGTTGGTGGCCGACCGCCTTTTGCATTTTTGTCAAATTGCAAAAGAGAACTGGCCCCGACCCGTCATCACCGGCGCGTTTTACGGGTATTTTTTCTCGTGTTTCAATCGGCAGGCAGCCGGGGGGCATCTTTCCCTTCAAAAGGTGCTGCGTTCGCCATGGATAGATTACCTGTCCGGGCCACAGGCTTATTTGCCGGAAGCGTCCAAACCCGGCGAGCCTTATCGCTCGCGCAGCCTGCTGCTTTCGCTGCGACTCCACGGCAAATTGTGGCTCGATGAAATGGACCAACAGCCACGCCGTACTTTTGCTTTTTTAGGGGGTACCAAAGACCAACGCGAAAAACACGCCACTGCCCTGTCGGAGAACAGCGCGCAATTGCTGCGCAACTTATCTTTTGCCCACACCAAAGGGACCGGTATGTGGCTCTACGATTTTGGCCCGGCCGGCATGGACATCAACCCCGCTGCCGAGCGGTCCAATCAGCACGGCGTGGCGGGCTACTGGGACCATCCCGTTTATCACCAAACCCTGCGGGCATTCAAAAAAATGGCCGATTCGACGCTGGCCCTGCCTTATGAAAGCGGGGCCGACGTGTTGTTTGTGTATGACACGGAAGCCAACTATTATACCCCCGGCCTGTATCCCAACAAAGATTCTGTTTCCCTGCAATTGATTGACTACATGAGCCTGGCCGCCTATTACACAGGTGCGGCATTCGATGCGGTGCATCTCGATGACTTAGAAAAAGCAGATCTCACACCCTATCGGCTGGTGGTCTTCGCCAATACCTTTGTGCTGGACAGCACAGACCGTGCGGTTATTCAGCAAAAAACCAGCAGCAGGCATGTTCTTTGGTGTGTGGCCCCGGGCCTGACCGACGGCAACCGCACAGATACCACATTCGTATCCGCTGTAACCGGTTTTGCGCTGCGTACCCTGCCGGGCGGCGGCCCGGCAACGGTTCTTTTGGACAGTGTCTTAACAGGGGGGACGATCAAAGAACGTTGTAAGGGGAAAAGCGATCCCCTTTTTACCCTCCGTTCAGAAGAAGGCATACAGGTAGTCGGACGTTTTGAGCGCGGGGGCCATCCCGCCCTGTTCAGTCAGGAGGAGGGGCCAAGACGGGTCTGGTGGAGCAGTGTGCCGCTGACCGATCCCGCAAGTCTGGCCTATATTTTCCGGCAGTCAGGCGTACACCTTTATAGTAGTTCGAGAAATGTTTTTTACGCCGGAAAAGACCTGATAGTGCTACACACCAGACAAGGCGGGCAGCAATCTGTACTTTTAAAAAATAAACAGTCGGTTTCGCTCTCCCTGCCCGATCACCCGTGTACCCTTTTGATAGATGCTGCCAACGGCAAAGTGCGGGTAAAGTCGCATTTCAGACAATGAATCGTCGGCTATGCCCTTGTTTTTATCCGCCATTTCAGGTCATTAATCCAACTCTTTTTCCCGTTTTACACACAAGTACTAATCTTGTGCTGTCTTTTTATCTGCATTCTACTAAAAAATATGGCTACTACATCGCCCAAACGCAAACCCTGGCTGACCTACAGCCTCATTGGACTTGTTGTATTACTTGCTGCCGCTGCTGCTTATAAGGCGCGCCAACAACCCAAAGGAGAAGAGGTCACCTTTGAAAAAACCCAACGCCGCACCATTCGGGAAACCGTAAGTGCCAGTGGCAAAATTTTCCCGGAGACCGAAGTTAAAATTTCGTCCGACGTATCCGGAGAAATTGTAGATCTCTATGTGAAAGAGGGAGACTCGGTGACGGTGGGCCAGCTCTTAGCAAAAATACAGCCCGACGAATACCAAAGCGCCGTAGAGCAGGGAGAAGCGGCACTGAGTACAGCGCGTTCGCAAAAAGAAATATCTAATTCGAATGCGCAGGGGAGCAGTGCACAAATTGAACAACTGCGAGCAGAAAAAGCGCGTTTGGAGTCCCAATTGTCGGTGGCTCAGAAAGCCTATCAGCGCTCTGAAAAGCTGTACAAAGAGGGCGTGGTGGCTGCCACTGACTACGAAGCAGCTACCGGCAATTTGCGCACTGCGGAGGCGGCCATTGTTGCCAACGAAGCTGCCCTGAACAGTGCCCGCAGTGCATTGGAGGCTTCCAAAGGCAACATCAATGTCTCCGATTATAATATTAAAAGTCAGGCAGCAAGCCTGAAAAGGTTGCGTACCAGTTTGCAAAAGACCCTGATTCGCGCTCCGGTCAGTGGCATTGTCAGCAAACTAAACGTCGAGCGCGGCGAGCGCGTGGTGGGTACTCTGCAAATGGCAGGTACAGAGATGATGCGCATTGCCAACCTGAGTTCCATGGAGGTACAGGTGGAAGTGAGCGAAAACGATATTCTGAAGGTGAGCCTGAATGATGAGGCCGAAGTAGAAGCGGATGCTTATTTAGGGCGTAAATTTACAGGCAAGGTCAGCGAAATAGCCAACAGTTCTACAAGCGTGGGATCTATCAATGCCCTTAATTCCGATCAGGTGACCAATTTCATTGTAAAAATACGGGTAGATCCGGCTTCCTACAGTGACCTGTTGAAGAATGGACAACGCTACCCTTTCCGCCCCGGCATGTCGGCGGCTGTAGACATTTATACGAATACAGCTCAAAACGTCATTTCAGTCCCTCTTATCGCCGTCACTACCCGCGAGGAGGACAAGGAAGAAGTGAAAACCAACAATGATAAAGATAAGGAAGAAGAAGCGCCACAGGCCAAACAGGTAAGTAAAAAAGACCGTTTTGTAATCCGGGAAATTGTATTTGTGGTCAGTGGCGATACAGTAGGTATCCGCGATGTTAAAACTGGTATTCAGGACAACGACTTTATCGAAATTAAAGAGGGGCTTCAGGAAGGGGAGACCGTAGTAACCGGCCCTTATTCCGCGATTGCCCGCAAACTGAAAGGCGGCACGCGGATTCGCGAAAAGCAAAAAGAAAAAGAGAAAGAGGACAAATAAATAGCATTAGCACGTACGATAAGCCTACCTTTGCGGAGTTGCATGTATGTGCAGTACCGCTACTTGGCAGCACTTTTTTAAAACGGATCATATTTTGTCAAAACTCGGCCTCATCGTTCAACGCGAATACCTGACGCGTGTACGCAAAAAATCATTTATAATTGGCACCCTGCTGGCTCCTTTGGGTCTGCTGATTTATATGCTGGTAGTGGTGTTTTTGTCGCGCTATCAGAGCAACCATCAGTTACACGTTGCTTTATTGGACGAAGGGCAGATCGTAAGGAATCTGCCCGACGAGAAAGGGGGTGCGTTTTACGGCGGTAAAAAATGCTACTTTGGAAGGATTGAAAAGTGCCGTACAACAAGGGCAGTACGACGGGATCTTGCGCGTGCCGCCACTGACAAACTTTCAGAAAAAGTCGCACACGCTGTATTACTATAGCGACAGCAAACTGCCGTTGGAGAAACAGCAGGCTTTGGAAAAAAGCATCCGCAAAAAAGTGCGGGAATACAAAATTGATTCTCTGAAATTGAATCGGGCCGACTTGGAAAAATTAGAAACCGACATTTCCATTGACCCGGAAAGCATCAGTCACCCGGAGGCAGACGAAAGCAAATACGCAATGGGTGTCGGGCTGGCAGTCGGCGGCATCATGGCTTTTATTATGTTTTTCATGGTGTTGATGTATGGCCAGATGGTCATGCGTTCCGTGATGGAAGAAAAAACCAATCGCATCGTGGAGGTCATGATGTCTTCCGTGCGCCCCTTCGACCTGATGTTGGGCAAAATACTCGGTGCGGGGGCTGTCGGATTGACTCAGGTCATCATATGGGTGGTGCTGGGTGGGGGTATTTCCCTGCTGCTCCCCTTGTTGGTGGGGGATACCGGCGCAACTGCTATGGATATGCCGATGGGTGCGCCAAACGTCTCGCCCGAAATGGTCGAGGAACAGGGTTTTGCCCTGATGAAGGAATTGGGCAAACAGAACTGGTGGCTGATTGGCGGCTCTTTTGTGGTCTTTTTCCTCGGCGGTTATTTCATTTATGCTTCTCTTTTTGCAGCCATCGGGTCGGCCATGAGTGACGATACCGGGGAGGGCCAGGCATTAGCCATGCCGGTGACCATTCCCATTGCGCTGGCTGCCTACATTGTGGCCTTTGCAGGCGTGCGGAACCACAGCAGCGGTTTGATGGTATTTTCTTCGATTTTTCCGCTCTTTTCGCCCATTGTGATGCCGTTTCGCATGGCTTTTAATCCGCCGTGGTGGCAGGTGGCCCTTTCTCTGGCGGTCATTGTGCTGTCTGCGTTGTTTTTTATCTGGCTGTCCGGGCGCATTTACCGCGTGGGCATCCTGATGTATGGCAAGAAGGTAACGTTCAAAGAATTGGGCAAATGGCTGTTTTATAAGGCATGAGGTCGCTTTTTCCGTACTTTTTACCCTATAAACGCTTTATTGGCTGGGCAGTTATCAGCAATTTGCTGATGTCCTCTTTTATGGTACTGAGCATCCCGGTGTTGCAGCCCTTTTTGAAAATTCTTTTTGAAGGCAACACCTTAGAAACAGTCTCCGTACCAACTGTATCCAACAGCACCAAAGATGCTTTGGAACACTGGATCAACGCCCGGCTCCTAGCGTTGATGGCACACTATGGGCGCGAAACCACCCTGCTGATTGTCTGTGGCTTCCTGATTCTGGTATTTTTCGGAAAAAACCTCTTTCGTTATCTGTCTCTTTACTTTCTGGCACCGGTACGCAACGGCATCGTCCGCGATTTGCGCCGACAGTTGGTAGAAAAAGTCATGCAGCTGCCTGTTTCCTATTTCAGCGAAGCCCGCAAAGGCGATTTGATGAGCCGCATCACTGCCGATGTTCAGGAAGTGGAATGGAGCATCGTTGGCATGGTGGAAGCCATTGCCCGCGAGCCAATTGTGATTGCCGGAAGTATTGTATTCATGGTGGCGGTATCCCCCCAACTCCTGTTTTTTGTATTGGGCCTGATGCTTTTCTCCGGTCTCATTATAGGTACTGTTGGGCGTTCTCTGCGCAAGCAATCGGGTGCCGTACAGGGCAGCCTCGGTACTTTGGGGGCACTGATTGAAGAAACGCTCGGCGGATTGCGCATCATCAAAGGCTTCAATGCGGAGGGCTGGCAGGCGCAGCGCTTCGGAGCGGAAAACGACCATTATACCCGCAGTCTGACGCGCCTCTTCCGTCGCCGCGACTTAGCCTCTCCCCTTTCCGAGTTTCTGGGCATCGGGGCGGTTGCCGTGTTATTGTGGTTTGGTGCCAAACAGGTGTTCGCCGGACAGATTTCTGCGGCGACCTTTATTACTTTTTTGTATGCCTTTTACAATGTCATAGAACCTGCCAAAGCCCTCTCCGGAGCCTCATATAGCATTCGCAAAGGCATGGGGGCGCTCGAGCGCATCCAGGAGGTACTCAAAGCCGATATTGGAATACGCGACCCGCTTGCTCCAAAAAACCTGTCCGACTTTCAGCACGAAATCAGATTTGAGCAGGTGACTTTTCGCTATGCCAATGCCGACCGACGGGCTGTAGAGGACATTTTTTTGGTCATACCACGCGGCAGGATTGTGGCTTTGGCAGGTGCCTCCGGGGCCGGAAAAAGTACTTTAGCCGATCTGCTTCCCCGCTTCTACGATGTGGATGCCGGACGCATACTGATAGATGGGGTGGACGTGCGCGATGTGCGACAACGCGACCTGCGGGCACTGATGGGCATCGTCAGTCAGGAGGCGATTCTGTTCAACGACACTGTGCGCAACAACATCGCTTTCGGTGCAGAAGAGGTCAGCGAAGCAGCCGTAATAGCAGCCGCCACTGCTGCCAATGCCCACGAATTCATCAAGGCCCTGCCAAGCGGGTACGATACCAATATCGGCGACCGGGGCAACAAATTGAGCGGTGGCCAGCGGCAGCGCCTCACCATTGCGCGTGCCCTGCTGAAAAACCCGCCTATTTTGATTTTGGATGAGGCAACCTCTGCTTTGGACAGCGAGTCGGAAAAATTAGTGCAGGCGGCTTTGGAGCAACTGCTTCGCAATCGCACCGCCCTGGTGATTGCCCACCGCCTGAGTACCATTCAACATGCCGACGAGATTATTGTCATGCAGGAAGGCCGCATCGTGGAGCGCGGCACCCATGAGGCACTCATGGCACAATCGGGCAACTATCGAAAATTGGTAGAGTTGCAGGCGTTGTAAGCATACCAAGTCTCTGAATGCTTTTTGAGGGTTGCATATACATACCCTTGTTGCACTCAGATAAAATTTTCATCTTTGCACCTCAAACCAACTCGTACTTCCCATCAGATGCCACCTATAGATACACTTAAAATCAATTTTAATCCCGGTCAGATGATCATTCTGAATGCGGCTATGGCATTCCTAATGTTTAGCGTGGCTTTGGACGTGTTGCCGGGCGATTTTAAAAAAGTGGTCCGCTTTCCGCGTTCTGTAGCAACGGGTTTGCTGGCTCAGTATCTGAGTTTTCCCTTGCTGACGATGGGCATCATCTGGCTTTTTCGTCCTCCGGTTAGCGTAGCTATGGGCATGGTATTGGTCAGCATGTGTCCTTCGGGCAACATGACCAATTTTCTGGTGCATTTTGCCCGGGCCAACGTGGCTTTGTCTGTCACGCTGAATGCCATTATCATTCTGTCCAGCGCCATCATTACGCCCGCAGGCTTTTTGTTTTGGTCGAAGTATATTCCGGGATCGGAGTTGTTACGCAAATCTTTAGAAATAAGCATTTGGGATATGACCCTGATTATTGTGCAGCTCATTCTGCTGCCGCTGTTGGCAGGGATGCTGCTCAATGCCCGTTATCCACAAACGGTGGAACGCTTACGGTTATGGGTACAACGCTTAGCCCTGTTGTTGTTTTTTGCGATTCTGGCTCTTGCCATTTTTGGCAATTTAAAAAACATCCGCGACTATCTGGGCTTCATCTTTCTGCTGGTACTGGTACACAATGTGGCGGGATTGGCCAACGGCTATGGTTTAGGAGCGCTGATGCGCCTGCCGGAAAACGACCGCCGCACCCTGACCTTTGAGGCCGGGGTACACAATACAGCACTGGGGTTACTCCTCATCTTCAAATTTTTCAATGGCTTGGGCGGCATGGCGGTCATTGCAGCCTGGTGGGGCATCTGGGACTTAGTGACCGGTATAGCACTCGCTGCCTGGTGGCGAAAACGATCAGCGGCTTCTTAAACGAATCACCGGACAAATCATTTCTTCTAAGGAAATGCCCCCGTGCTGGAAGGTATTCCTGTAGTAATTGTTGAAATGATTGTAGTTGTTGGGATAGAGGAAGAAAATATCTTCTTTCGCAAAAATGAAAGTAGAGCTGATATTGGGGCGTGGCAAACCGCCCTGCTTCGGGTCTTTAATGGCCAACACATCGCGGGCTTCGTATTGCAGGTTTCGGCCTACTTTGTAGCGGAGGTTGGTAGTTGTTTCGCGGTCGCCCACTACTTTTGAAGGCGTGTTCACCCGTATGGTGCCGTGGTCGGTGGTGACAATCAATTGCACATCGCGGCCCTGCAAGCGCTGGAGGGCACTCCAAAGCGGACTGTGCAGGAACCAGGAACGCGTCAGCGAACGATAGGCGCGTTCGTCGCCGGCCAATTCTTTGAGTACCTCCATTTCAGTGCGGGCGTGCGACAGCATGTCTATAAAATTATACACAATAACCGTCAGATCGTTATTGAGATAGTGCAGCATATTGTCGTTGAGTTCCTTAGCGTACTGCACGTTGGTGACCTTGATGTACTGCCACTTCATGGGTTTGCGCGACACCCGTTCGATTTGTTTGCCGAGGAAAAAATCTTCATGCAGGTTTTTTCCCCCGTCGTCCGTGTCATTTTTCCACTTGTCAGGAAAGGCCGTTTCGATATCGGCAGGCATCATCCCTGCGAAAATGGCATTGCGACTGTACTGGGTAGCGGTAGGCAAAATGCTGAAAAAGTAATCCTCCTGCTCCGTCCGAAACATCTCGTTGAGATAGGGTTCAATGGTTTTCCACTGGTCGTAGCGCAAATTATCGAGCAGCAACATCACGGTCGGGGTGCCATTTCCCACATGCGGGAAAACATGATTCCGCATAAGATTGTGGGACATAACGGGGCCACCCTGTTTGGTTTTATCCACCCATTGAAAATAATTTTTCAGGACGTATTTACTGAACTCCGTATTGGCCTGCTCTTTTTGCTGCATCAAAATATCACTGACCCCTGTGGCCTGGTTGGCATCCACGCGCAATTCCCAGCCAATGATTTTTCTGTAAGCGTCCACCCACTCCTCGTGGTTGAGACCTCCGGTAATCTGCATAAATATTTGCCGGAACTCCTGTTGGTAGTTAAGCGCTGTTTTTTCGCTGATGAGGCGCTTATTATCTATAATTTTTTTGAGGGTGAGCAGGATTTGGTTGGGATTGACCGGCTTGATGAGATAGTCGTGTATTTGGGAGCCTAAAGCGTCTTCCATTACATGTTCGGCCTCATTTTTGGTAATCATCACCACCGGTACCGATTGGTTCAATTCTTTGATTCGGGGCAACACTTCCAACCCCGTCATACCTGGCATACTTTCATCAAGAAATACCACATCTATCGCTCCGGACTGCTCCGAATAGGTTTCTAAGGCATCGTGTCCGTTGGAGGCGGTTAGCACTTCGTAGCCTTTATTTTGCAGAAACATGATATGGGGCTTCAGCAGATCAATCTCATCATCGGCCCAAAGTATTTTAATTTTATCCATGCTCCCTAAACGTTTAAAACCCTGAAATTGCTATATACGGTCAAAAATAAATGGGTTCGTCGTCTAATGCAGGTCATATTCTTAATAATAGATGTATCTTTGTTTGAAAATCTGAATATCTGTCTCATGAAAGAAAGCGATAAACCTGTATACAGGTGCTATAGCACAATAGCGGCCATAATGGCTGTTGGTGTAGCGGTACTCAATGCCCAACACCCCAATGTGCAGATCAGCAACAAAGAGCTGCCGAATGAAACCGCTATTTGTCTTAACCCCAAAGACCCCATGAAAATAGTGGCTGGTGCCAACATCAATCAGGTGTATCGTTCGGAAGACGGGGGCAAAACCTGGAAGACTTCTGCTCTTTCGTCCCCCTACGGAGTTTGGGGCGACCCCATCATTGTGACCGACACAGCAGGTCATTTTTATTACCTGCATTTGTCTAACCCGCCCAACGGCAGCTGGATAGACCGCATCGTGGTGCAAAAAAGCACCGACGATGGTGCTACCTGGTCGTCCGGAACCTATATGGGCCTCAATGGCACCAAGGCCCAAGACAAAGAATGGATGGCTGTCAACCCTTTCGACAACAGCCTGCATGTCACATGGACGCAGTTTGACAAATATGGTTCGACCGCTAAGACGGACAGCTCGATTATTATGTATGCCCGCAGTACCGACGCGGGGGAAAGCTGGTCGCCGGCACAACGCATTTCACAGTGGGCGGGCGACTGCGTGGACAGCGATTTTACCACCGAAGGGGCTGTTCCCTGCATTGGGCCCCAAGGCGAAATTTATGTGGTGTGGTCAAACAGAAATCAATTATGGCTCGACCGTTCCTTAGACGGCGGCCAGACATGGCTTTCAGAGGATATTTTAGTGACAGAACAACCCACAGGCTGGGATTACGAAATACCCGGCATCTCCCGGGCCAATGGTCTTCCATTCACGATTTGCGACCTTTCGACTGGGCCGCATCGGGGTACCATTTACGTGAATTGGAGCGATCAGCGCAACGGAGCGGACGATACCGATATTTGGCTTTGCAAAAGCAAAGACGGCGGACTTACCTGGAGTACACCAGTGCGGGTCAATGACGACAACACGCACCGCCATCAATTTTTTACTTCTATGGCCTTAGATCAAAGTACCGGTTATTTGTGGTTCGTTTTTTACGACCGCCGGGCATACAGCGACTGGCGCACAGATGTGTATATGGCCGTTTCGAAAGACGGAGGCGAAACCTTCCAGAATTTCAAAGTCAGTAGTTCAGCATTTACCCCTCGTTCTGATGTTTTCTTCGGCGATTATACCGGCATTTCGGCAGTGAACGGAGTGGTACGACCCATCTGGACGCGTTTGGAGGGCAATACTTTATCTGTATGGACGGCTTTGGTCAACCCCGATTTAATTCTTGCCGCCGCTCCGGCCCCTTCCGAGCGCGCTACCCTGAACAATGCCGCACCGAATCCTTTCAGCGACCGTACTTACATTTCTTTCAAATTGCGTGCCGCCGCTTCCATTAGTTTGCAACTCTATGACAATGCCGGACACTGCGTGGCCACGCTGATTGATCGGGAGCGGCGCGAATATGGCAAATACGTGGAAGAAATACGCAGTGATACCCTCCGACTCGCTCCGGGTACCTACACCGCCATACTGACGGCAGACGGCAAAGTACTGAAGGAAAGACTTATTAAAATTTGACCCCGGAAACACATGCAGGACACATTTTTCAAAGGGCTGCGCGTGGTGGAGTTGGCAGCAGTGTTGGCCGGACCGGCAGTGGGAATGTTTTTTGCCGAATTAGGGGCAGAGGTGATCAAAATAGAGAATAAGGCTACAGGGGGCGACATGACGCGGGGCTGGAAGAACAGTAAAGAAGACCCCGACGCTCCCATCTCCGCCTATTTTTGCAGTATTAACTGGGGAAAAAAACATATTTTTTTAGACCTGAACGACCCACAGGATCGCGCAGCAGCAGAGCAATATATAGCCGGGGCAGATATTGTGATTTCTAATTTTAAACCCTCTTCCGCCCGCCGCATGGAGTTGGATGCCGCTACCCTGCTTGAGCGCTACTCCCGATTGATATTTGCTCAAATTGATGCCTTCGCCGACCCGGAAGACGAACGCCCTGCCTTCGATATGGTGTTGCAGGCGGAAGCGGGTTTCCTGTATATGTGCGGAGAACCCGACCGCCCCCCTGTGCGCATGCCGGTTGCCTTTATAGACCTGATGGCCGCCCACCAGATCAAAGAGGGCCTGTTGCTGGCCCTCCTGCACCGCTATCAGACAGGAATGGGAAGCGTGGTGCGCGTATCCCTGATGGAAGCAGCGCTGGGTTCCCTGGCCAATCAGGCTGCTAATTATTTAAACACTGGAATAATTCCGCAGCGGATGGGAACCGCCCATCCCAACATTGCACCCTATGGCGACATCTTTACCAGTGCTGACGGACAAAGTGTACTGGTTGCTGCCGGTACCGAGCGCCATTTTCGGCAACTGTGTGCTACATTGGATGTGGCGGAATATGCCCAGGACCCGGCTTTTACCACCAACGCTGCGCGGGTAGTCAATCGGCAACACCTGCTCACACTGTTGGAACCGGCTTTCCAAAAGCTTCCCATAGACACTATTCTGCAACGCTGCCATAAGGCCGGAGTTCCCGTCGGCCGCATACGGAATATGCAGGAAGTATTTGACCTGCCGGAAGCCCAAGCCATGATTCTTAAAGAAAAAACAGCGGAAGGCATTGATACGCAACGCATACAGTCCGTGGCCTTTTCTCTGCGGCTTCTTTCCTGAAGGCATACTTTGGCAGCCCGCTTTGCTGTAAAAAGGCAACGAAAATTTTTACTAACCAATTGCCTGCGCGGTCCGAAAAGACAAGAATTTAACAATGCCCGTTTCTAACATCAATATATTTGTATCTTTGCCCCGTCTCTTATTCGTGAAAAAATTATTTATATACCATGAAAAAAATCCAACTGTTTATTGCGGATGATCATGCTATACTGATAGACGGTTTGATGCGGATGTTCAACGCTGACCCTGATATAGAATTTATCGGACGTGCTTCCAACGATGTTCAATTATTAGAAAAAATTCAGGCACTGGCAGATAATGGCACATCGCCCGATGTGTTGCTCTTAGATATTCGCCTCAATGCACACAACCCGCGCGACAGAAGCGGGTTGGACTGCATTCAAAAAGTGAAAAAAATCAGCCCGCGTACCAAAGTACTCATTATGACAGGCTTCAATGCACATTCTTTTTTTACGGATGCCGTACAGCAAATGGCCGACGGCTATCTGTCAAAAGACAATGAACAACACGTTTTTACAGATGCCGTAAAGCGCATACATCGGGGGGAAAAAGTTTTTATTGCCGACCTGGAACATGAGGAAGTGATAACAGAAGCCTATAATCTACAAATCAATGAATTGACGGAGCGCGAGCGCGAAATTATTTGCAAACTGGCAGAGGGGATGACCAGCACGGAAATCGGAAAGCAGCTTTTTATTGCGCCGGTGACGGTGGATAAACACCGACAAAATATTTTGAGTAAATTGAAAATGCACAATGTAGCGCAGTTGGTGGCTTTTGCTGTGCGCAATAAAATTTGTAAATAGCCATTTCACACCCTTCTCCAAATCAGGTACAGCGTGGATCAATACTTTTTCAAGCGCTTTTTGCTTATGATCCCCACCATAGTGGGCGTGTCCCTGCTTTTTTTTTCCCTGAAACAGTGCATTAAAACCGATCCGGTGCTGGAGCGAGGCGAGGGTTTAGAAGGAATGAGTAGCTCCATCCGTGCTGCTGCCCTGCAACAAAGAGCAAAAAAAATAGAGGCCGACCTGCCTGCTTTCTATTTCAATCTGACCACTGCTGCCCAATCCGACACCCTTTATCGAATCTTCCCTGTCTCAACCCGCAAGCGCTTGGCCGCGCTCACGGCGGAAACCGGCCATTGGCCCGCCGTGCAACAGTACGAACGCCACCTCGAAGCGCTGACAGAATGCCTGCATGACAGCTTGGAAAACATCCAAAACCTGCGCTCTTTAGTATCTGAAATGCACAGCACAGACGGTGTGGAATTACTTAAAAGTCAAGAACAGTTATTAAAGGAATTGCTGGCACATCAGGTGTCCGGCTCCACAGAGATGCCCACCGGGGTATTGGAAAAAAAGGCTGCTGCCGTATGCGATGCCATAGATGCGCTTGCCAATCGGCGGGACGGGTGGAAAAACAATTTGCCCGCCCTACACTGGTATGGCACCACCAATCAATATCACCGCTGGTTAGCCGGCTTTTTTTCGGGCAATTTGGGTACTTCGGTGGTGAATTATCAGCCTGTAAGCGAATCCCTGTATATTCCCCTGCGCCTCACCCTCTTCATCAATGGCTTAGCGTTGCTGCTGGCGCTGCTGCTGTCTGTCCCCTTGGGCATTTTTCTGGTCAAAAATGCCGGTCGAAAACGCGCTGCTATGCTCCGCACCGCTTTGGTGGCTTTTTACACCACTCCGGTCTTTTGGTTGGGTACCTGGTTGATCTTGCTTTTTGCAACACAAGGCATGGGACTGAGCATTTTGCCAGGGTTGGGCATGGGTACCAATACGGTGGGGCAAGGGTCGTTTTTTGCATTTTTATTTTCTAATGTGGAACGTTTAATATTGCCCGTAGCCACGCTTGTGCTGCATTCCTTAGCCATTTTTACCTTTCAAATGCAGGGCGCTTTGTCAGACACATTCAGACAGCCCTTTATTCAGGCAGCACGCGCCAAAGGGCTGACAGAAAAGCAGGTATTTTGGCGGCATGTTTTTCCGAACGCGCTTTCGCCGGTGATCAGCTTAGTGGTGGCTTTTTTTCCCACTGTGATAACCGGTTCATTGGTAATAGATTTCTTATTTTATCTGCCCGGTATGGGTTCTAAAACACAGGAGGCTTTTATGAATGGTGATATTCCCGTGCTGGCAGCGATCTTAATGCTGATTGCATTGTTTACTGTAATGAGTCAATTTTTGGCCGATATTCTGTATAAGCGCATGGATGCGCGCATACAATACCAAAAGGACTGACGGTCTTTGCCTGCTGTATATGCTCGAATCTTTGTATTCTCCCGATGCGCCGGAGGAAAATCCGGAAAAGTCCCTGCCGGACGATCTCCCAGACAGGTTGCTACCCGAAACCGATGTCCCGGAGTCGGCATCACCGGATATAGTTGTGTCCGAAATAACTATGGGTGAGAAGGACACGTTGGCTATCAAAGACCTGACAGAAACTTCGTCCGATGCCCCGCCACCGTCTCCTAAAAGACGCTTACCTTCCTTAAAAGGGGTTGGCTTTTTCCTGTTGGTCGGAGTAGCAGGCTGGCTGTATCTCAATAGCCCCCCTGATTTGCCAGTGGAACTGTTGCGCGAACGGTACACGCTGGAGCATTCCCGCTTTTTGCAAATCGGAGGGGCCAGTATCCACCTGCGTATTTCCGGCAAGGGGCAGAACATCCTGTTGCTCCACGATCGCTACAGTTCTTTGCACACATGGATACACTGGACAGAATTGCTGAGCAAAAAGTATCGCGTCATCAGCATAGACCTGCCCGGATACGGCCTGTCCGATGATTTGCCCGAAACCCCTTGCAGTGCTTCTGATTATGCGGCTTTTTTAGACAGTCTGACCCGGCAATTGGACATAGAACAATGTTATATAGCGGGCAATGGCTTAGGCGCTCAAATTGCATGGATGTATGCCCTGCATGCCGGAGGTCGGGTCAATAAAGTTGTCCTGTTAAATGCTTCGGGATTTGAAAAAAAGACCCGTAATACCTGGTTCGAGACTCTGGCAGAGATGCCGATACTGCACAGAAGTATGGAATGGTTCACTCCCCGTTTTTTTGTGTCTTCTATGCTTGAGGAGCGTTTCCGGGATGCAGCATTGGTGACTGACAGTTTGGTGCAGCGCCACTATGATTTTCTGCTGTATCCGGGCCACCGGGCCGCCCTGCGCACCCAATTGACAGAACAGGGAGAATGGCCCCCCGTACTGGCAGCCGCAGGTCTCTCTATACCGGTGATGCTGATGTGGGGCGAAAACGACGAAGTGGCCCCTGCCAAAGACAACGCCTTTGGATTCCACCAAACCATTCGCCATTCCGTGCTGCGCCGCTACCGACAAACCGGGCATTGGCCACAGGAGGAACGACCCACGGAAACTGCTCAAGTAGTCATGCAGTTTTTGGAAGGCATGTTTTAAAACAAAAAAATGTCGGCCTGAGGGTACTCAGGCCGACATGCTGTATGGCTGATCCTGGAAGGCAGGAAGCATCGCCAGAAGGTTATGCGCGCGACTGCTTCTCTTTTTTCAGTTTCACGGATTTGCCCATGCCCGCCTCGCGCCAAATAGACTTTTTATTCTTTTTACCAGCCATAGTTTCTGCTTTCGCCACCGCATTTGGTGCACTCACAGTGCCACCACTGGCGCACAATTCGCTGAATTTCACTTTGTCGGTGGAACCGGGTTTATATACCTCCCCGTCCTGTTTGCTGACAGAAGATTCCATCGCCTCCTTTACCTGCTTTGCAGACAGTTCGGGAAAATAAGAACGCAGAATGGCCGCTACCCCTGCGGCCGCAGGAGATGCCATGGACGTTCCCTGTGCGTTTTTATACTTACCATCGGGTACGGTAGAGTAAATCTGAACACCGGGCGAAAAAAGATCTACGTTCTTCTTGCCGTAATTGGAGAAATTGGCTATACGGCGGTCATCTTTTTTGAAGCTCAAAGCACCAATTTCCATCCAGGTAGGCACAGCCTTCTCCTTTTTAAACAGGCCTGCCTTTACAGGCGTGGCATACATATCGTTCGGAAAATTCGGATCTGTGTCATTGTTTTCAGAATCATTACCGGCAGCATGTACCAACAGCACGTCGTGGTCGGCAGCATATTTCATGGCCGCATCCACATAGGCTTTGTTGGGGCTATAGCCTTTGCCAAAAGACATATTGATGATGCTGGCACCGTTGTCCACCGCATAGTATATGGCATTGGCCACATCTTTGTCGCGCTCGTCGCCGTCAGGCACACAACGCACCGTCATAATGCGTACATTGTCAGCCACCCCGTCTATGCCCACACCATTGCCCCGCTTGGCGGCAATGATACCGGCCACGTGTGTTCCGTGGAAAGCGTCCGGGCCTTCATAGTCGTTGTTGCCATAAAAACGGTCGGTCAGGTCGTCGTAGCGGTCGCCGACAATTTCGCGCGGATTGTAGTCTGCATTGTAGCCGTAATTCAGGCCGCCGGAAAAGTAAGCACCTGCTTCTTCTTTTTCCTGTGCTAAGTTTTCCTGGGTGATGCCCTGAGACATGATTTTCTGTAGCATACCCACCGCAGCCGCCAATTCTTCATTGTTGCCTGCCTGTACTTTGGAAAGGTCTTCGGCAGTAACATTTTTGAGGCCGGTTGCCTTCTGGACAGTGGCAAAAGCGCTTTTTATTTTTCCAAACATTTCATCTACCTGGCCCTTTTGGGCCTCTAACTCGCCGCGCTTGGTTTCATAGGCTTCCTTGACCTTTTGATAATAGGCATATTCTTCTTTGGCTGCACCGTGGAGCATTTTTGCATCAGTACCCTTAAACCGCTTACTCAACCGCACATATTCGCGTGTCACCTCATAGGAATCATGGTGTACATTGCGCCCGTCTTTGCCACCGATAAAGTTCCAGCCGTGTACGTCGTCTATATAGCCGTTTCCGTCGTCGTCCTTACCATTGCCGGCAATTTCGCCCGGATTGACCCACATTACTTCTTTCAGATCGGGGTGATCTGTCTCCACACCCGAATCAAGTACAGCCACAATGACGGTCTGGCCCTTTTTGCCTTTGGCTTTCAGACGGGCGATGGCCTCATTAGCGCCTGTACCGTTCATATTGTCTTTTGTCTGGTCCAACAGGAACCAATTGTCGGGTGCTTTGCTGCTTTGTGCATAAACACTAACTCCGCACAGAATCAGTGCGGCGCATACCAAAATTTGTTTGAATGTCATGTTTCGAATGTCGCGTAAAATAAGGAAAATTTCCCACTGATGTGTTACGTCAGCGGAGGACTTGTAAAAAGAGAACGCAAAAATAAGAAAAATGGCGTGTAAATGGGAGACTTAATAGACAAAACAGCCGAAAGCGAACGCCATTGCGATGTAAAAGACCTGTAACGGCCAAAACGGCTGATATAAAAAATGTGGAGAGAAAACCGATCTTACCCCCCAGCAGATCGGTTTCTCTACCACTGGCTCAGAGCCGCATTTGGCTCTAAATTTTTGCGAAGAAACTATCGTTCAATAACTAATTATTAACAAGGATTATGCCAATTTTGACACAAAGCGGATGTTCCTGCGCAATCCCGCGTATTTTGTGCGTTTTACAGCAGATTTTTTAAACAGCCGACCAAAAGTCTCTTCGGTCAGCTCCTGCCAGTCCCGGCGACTCATATCGAGCAGGTCCGGGTGCGGTTCAAAAGCGGGTTCGTGGTGTGGTTGAGAGAAGCGGTTCCAAGGGCATACATCCTGACACACGTCACATCCAAATATCCAATTGTCCATATGTTCCTTAAAAGCATCGGGAATGGCCTCGCGCAACTCAATGGTCAGGTAGGAAATACATTTGGAGGCATCGAGAAAATAGCCCTCCGGGGCAATGGCCTGCGTCGGGCAGGCATCTATGCAACGGCGACACGTACCACAGTGGTCTCGGAGGGGGTCGTCGTATAGGAGCGGAAGGTCGCAAATGATTTCCGCCAGAAAGAAGTACGATCCCTGACGCGGATGTATGGTCAGGGTATTGCGCCCGTTCCAACCCAATCCGGCGCGGCGCGCCCATTCCCGCTCCATGACCGGGGCACTGTCCACAAAACAACGACCCGATACCTCCCCCACTGTCTCCTGTATGTATTGCAGAAGGGTCTTGAGGCGCTCTTTCACCACGTGGTGGTAATCCGCACCATAGGCATAGCGGCTGATCCGCAGCGCTTCGGGGTCTTCCGGCAGCGCCCCGGTAAAGTAGTTATAGGCTAAGCAAATTACAGTTTTGGCATCCGGAACTAAACGGGTCGGGTCTGTGCGGAGATCAAAATGATTTTCCATGTAGGTCATAGTACCATGTGCGCCCTGTTGCAGCCATTTCTCCAAACGCTGCGCCTCGGTTTCTAAGCGTTCCGCACGCGCAAAGCCCACAAAACTGAAGCCCAGTCGCAGGGCTTCAGTTCGGATCAGGTCTGTATTCTTTTCTGTCGTTGTCAGTGTTCAGTGCGGTTTTTGTATAAACAGAAATAAACTTGATAATTTCTCCATTCTACCCCGTCATTTGTACCGTGCTAAAACCGTCGCTTTGCTTTTTCACCTGTACCTGCACGGCAATGCGTTCCTTCATTTCGCGCACATGGGAAATTACTCCGATGGTGAGGCCCTGCGCCTGTAAACTCTCTAAGGTGTCTATGGCTATTTCTAAGGCGGTTTCATCTAAAGAGCCAAAACCCTCATCTATGAACAACGACTGGACCCGGCTTTTTAACCCAGTCATATCGGCTAAGCCGAGGGCCAAGGCCAGACTGGCAAGGAAGGTTTCGCCGCCACTCAGGGTATTGACCGAACGCACATTGTCGGCCTGAAAAGTGTCAATAATCTCAAGATCGAGTTCCGGACCGTCTTTTTTGCGCAGGCGATAGCGCCCGCCCTGCAACCGGGCCAGATGCCGATTGGTTTGTTGTACCAGCTGCCGCAGGGTCAGTCCCTGTGCAAAGCGGCGGAAAATAGCACCATCGGCCGAGCCAATGAGTTTGCGCAAGGCTTCCCAACTTTGAAACGCCGCCCGCTGAACTGCAATTTGTTGCAAAAGGTCTGATGACCTCTTCATTTGGCGTTCATATTCCGCAAGGGCGGCATCTATTTTACCGGTTTCCTGCTGGCGCGTTTCCAAAGCGCCGGCCGTCTCTTCTATTTCAATATTTAAGGCATTTGCATCGCGGAAAGGCAGGGGCTGCGCTTCTGCCTTCTCACGCTCCCGGTCGTTTTCCTGTATGGTTTGCATCAGATTACTCCATTGCTGTTCGAGCAGTTGCTTTTCGGATTCTATTTGCCGGGCCTCTTCTTCGGGCAAAATGGCAAGAGTAAGTTCTTCGGCGGTAGCAAAGGGCGTTTCAGGCAAAGCGGCGGCGAGTTGCTTCTGTGCGTCTGCGAGCAAATCGTTTTTTTCTGTAATGCGGCGTGCATAGGTTTCGGCGGCCTCGCGCAAGCGCGCCACGTGTTCGCGTTGCTGCTGATTCTTTTCTTGTGCCTGTTCCAGATGGTTTTGTGCAGATTCCACTTCCTGTTGTCTCCGGAGGCGCTCTTCACGCAGGTCTTTGGTATCCAACAGGTGGTAGCGCTCTGCTTCTATATCCGCCAGTTGCTGCCTTCTGTCTTCCAAGTCTGTCCGTTTTTCGTTTATCTGAATCATTTGCCCGGTCAGGTTTTTTTCCAGTTCCTCTATGGCTGCGGACAACACATAATCTTCAGTAGCGGCATCGCGAACATATTGTTGTTTCTCAGTGTATTTTCGCACTGTATCTTTGAGGCTTTCAAAAGCACTCTTAAACCCGCCATTGGGTTCGAAGCGCACTTTAAAAGGCAGAAGCAACAGATTGAGGGCTTCTTCCTCCTGCCCGTAGGATTCGTCGAGCCGGGCGCACTGCTCTTGCAAAGCCACTGCATGCGACTCGGCTATTTCCCACCGTGTTTGTGCCTGTTGAAATTCCGATTTCCTGTCTGTCAAGGTTTGCATCCCGCTGTGTGCTTCTCTGACAAAGCGGTTGTGTTGGTGCCGCAGTGCTTCCTGCTCCTGTTTGCGGGCAAATAATTCCTTTTGCTTTTGTTCTAAAAAACCTTTTTGAGCGGCGGTATTTTCTAAAAAACCGACATCTCGGATGGAAAATTGATGCTCCCGGACGCGCAATTCTTCAATAAGGCGGCGCATTTCCATGTCCATGGTTTCTTCTACATCCTCTTCAAATTTTGCCAAACGGCTGTTCATTTGGCCCTGACGCATTTTTATTTGTTCCAATCGGCGCTCTGCCTCGTGCATGACTTTCTGTGCCTGCTCCCATTCCTGGCGCGCATCGTTTTCGAGTTCCTCTGCGTGCCAATCTATCGCCGGATGTTCTACAGAACCACACACCGGGCAGGGCTGCCCTTGCTGCAATTCGCCGCGGATTTCTGCCAGTGTCAGAAATTTCTGCTGGAGATCAAGGCGCATTTTCTTGGTAGTACAGACCTGTTGCAAATGCGGTATTTCATCGAATAAAACAAGCAGGTCTTTACCGAGCGAAAACTCTTCCGCCCGCAGGCTCTCGTACTCGTCCCGCGCTTCGGCAAGCCGTTCTGCAAGCCGACGGTACTCGGAGTGATAGCGGATAAAGTCCTCTATTTGTTGAAGGTGTGCAGTGGCTTCTTCTACCCGTTCGTCCAACTGCTGTTCTGCTTCAAAGACCGCCGAAGAAAGCGCGTGGCGTTGATTCCATGCTTCCCACTCCTTTTTTTGCGCATTCATGCTTTCTTCGGCCATTTGCAGGGTGACCAGCAACCTACCTCGGCGGGCAGATGCCTCATTCCGTTGCTGTTGGTTATCGGCCCTGTCCTTTTCCAAACGACGCTTCTCTGCATAGAGCTGACGCAGGCGTTCTACGTGGTTTTCCGCTTTGTGCAGAGCGGGTGCCAACCCGCCCCACTCCTGATGGTCAAGCAGCCAGTTTTCTGCTTCTTGTTTTTGCTTTCTGATGTGCGCCTGCCGATTGGCTTTTTCCTGCAAAGCTGCGGCAAGTTTTTGTTGCTGTTCCAGTACACTTTGCCATACGTTAGCAGCATCTGTTACCTGCTTTTTGAGGCTGTCGCCGCGCTCGTCTAAAGCGATGACCCGATCGAACAGCGCCTGATCCTTTTGAAAATCCTGCTGCAGGGAGTACCAGTGTTGATGAGCGACCGACAATTCCCGGCTTTGTTGCTCCTGTACCCCGGCAGCCATAGACACACTTTCGAGTGCCTGTTGTAGGGATTTTTCGAGGAATTCAAGTTCCGAGCGGGTGGCTGTGATATAATGGAGGTTGGATCGAAAAGGCAGCGCGAGGCCATGGCGCGTCAGGCGCTGTTCATCTTCCTGCAGGCTCTGGCGTTCCTGCGAAAGTGCAAGCAGGCGCGCTTCCATTTCCTTGCGACGCACGGCCAGCGACTCCATCTGTAAGAGCGCATTTTTGTTGTCTTGTAACACCTCTGCATGCTGTCGGATGCGCACAATATCTTCCTGTAAAGCCGTGCGGCGGCGGCGCTCCTGTTCTACGCCGACCGGGTCGAAAAGCAAAAGCCCTTGTTGTTTTTCCTCCAGCAGGTCCAGCAGGTTTTTTTCGGTTTTGGCCCGCTCGAAGGCCGCGATGGACAGCTGCGAATAAATGTCGGTACCAGTAATCCGTTCCAATACTTCGGCGCGAATGTCCTCCTTTTTTTTGCCACCCGTCACCGCAGGATTAAGAAAGGCAGTAAACTCCCCCTGCGCGAGCAAGACCGTCCGCTTAAACTGTTCATAAGTCATGGCCAAAACGCCTTCTATGAATTCAGCGGTTTTTTTAATACCGATTGTTTGTGGGACGAAAGCGCCTTCTTTCCATTGAGCACTGCTGCGTTCGGTGATAAACTCTCCTTTTTTTTTGCGCCGCTGCTCCCAACGCGTCAGGTAGCGGCCTGATTCATTTTCAAACTCCAGCTCTGCGACGGCAGTGGCCGCCCCATTTGACATCACCTCTCCCTGATGTTCGCGGGAAGTCTTACCATACAACGCTAAGGTAATGGCATCCAGAATGGTGGTTTTCCCCGCGCCGGTATCGCCTGTAATAGCAAAAAGCCCGCTGTACGACAGGGGTGGCACATCGAAATCCAGCGTCACAGTGGTACGCAAAGAATTGAGGTTGCGGAGGTGTATTTTGTGTATCTTCACGAATTCCGAAAACGCACAAATGTAAGGGGTTTTATTTTTTTTGGAAAAAATTCTTTTTTTTGCGGAAAATACCCGTATCTTTGCGGTGCGTCGGGCGACCAGCTCCTGCAAAACCTCCTCAGGGCAGAAATGCAGCAAGGATATGCGG